>PVMK01176348.1_pt1 | contig 268794 bp, 269 predicted proteins | sample 1853481 | NCBI WGS metagenome assembly PVMK01 (sample SAMN08533507, study PRJNA380276) | Marine sediment metagenome, whole genome shotgun sequencing project.
TCCGATTTTGTTGGACCCAGGATGGGGGCTCATTTTAAGTTGGATAATGATAGAACCCAGGCGGCTGTCTGGGCAACGCGCCGCAAAATTGTCTAAAAGCCGTTTCAAACCCTTCCAGAAAAAACAAAAAAATCATGATATCCCCCAAATGGGCGATGTTTTTTATACCATACTGTGGGTAAAATGTATTTTACGCGAAACCAAGGCATGGATTGCAAGCCTAATTTTGGATAGACGGGAAAAAGGAGAATTACCCCATGGCTCAATTTAAAAATACTATGGAAATTTTTAAACTCCTCGACAAATCGAATTGTAGAGAATGTTACAAGCCAACATGCCTGGCATTTGCCGCCGCCGTGTTTCAGGGTGAAAAACAGCTCGACGAGTGCCCACATCTGGAGCGAGAGATCATTGAGAAGTATGGCGGACCAGCCGCCAATCATATGACCCTTGTACAAGAACGGGAACAGGCCATGGAACAGTTGAAAGGAAAAATTGCAACCCTGGATCTTGGTTCATCCGCCCGGAGATTGGGAGCCCGGTTTTCTGACGATAAATTGACGATCAAGTGTCTCGGAAAGGACTTCAGCGTCGATACAAAAGGGGACTTTTCAACCGACATCCACGTTCATTCATGGATAACGATACCCGTACTCAACTACATCATTGATGGTGGAAGAGCCCCTGTTTCAGGAAAATGGATTCCATTCAGGGAACTGGACGGCGGGAAGAGATGGTATCGGCTTTTTGGACAACGATGCGAAAAACCCTTAAAAAAAGTAGCGGATACCTATACCGATATTTTTGAAGACATGATTCACATTTTCAACGGCAAGCAGGTGGAAAAACATTACAACGCTGATATTTCACTGGTGCTGCACCCGCTGCCGAAGGTGCCGGTTCTGATTTGTTACTGGAAGCCCGAAGATGGACTCGAATCGAGCCTAAATATTTTTTTCGATGCAACAGCCGAAGAGAATCTTAACATTGAATCCATCTATATTCTGGGTACCGGACTGGTGACGATGTTTGAAAAGCTCGCTGCGCGGCACGGAATGCAATAATCCCTCAAATTAGTATTATACGTGTTTAATTTATCAACTTTCACCCTATGTACTCGAAACGCCGGTGAAAAACCTTTGACATCAAACCGATTACAACGCCGGATGAGGATCTGAAGGCCATTTTGGTATTACCCCAATGGGTTTGGCAGGAAAACCATAAAAAAAGCGTGGAACATCGATCCGGTTCCACGCTTTTTTATTGGTGGGCAACTTGAAAAATTTTTAACGATTTAAATCTTGAGCACATCTGAATCGTCGAGATGTTCTGGGACCTGGAATTTGGATCTTATCCGATTAAACGGTATGGATACGCTCGTTTTGTCCACTCGCCCCCAGGAAAATCCTTTCTCAGTGTCTCATATGCCGCTTTTAAAGGTAGCGGGTCGTTGGTGTTCTTGTATTGGCTTACCCCCCTTAAATATATGGCTTCTTGCACGGCGTCCGTATTCCAGTAATCTGCCAGGATTTTTTCCAATGCTTTTAATGCCTCGGGAAACTTGTCATTATCAAAGAAATATTTTCCCTCTCCAAGCAGCAGGCGTGCAATCAGTTCTTTGGGTTCTAAGAAACCGACGGTCCGGTGGTGGTCTTGACCGTCAGGACCCAATGTTATCAGAGTGGGGGTCCATTTAACGTTGAAGTCGTCGCTGAGGGGCTTGCTGTCTGACGGGACGCGCAAAGCAATCAAGGTGTCGGACATAAAATCGATTACGGCCGGATCGGGATACGTAACTGCATCCATCTGTTGGCAGCCGATTCAGCCGGGATTGAAGAAATCGAGCAGAACAGGTTTACCTTCTTTTTTTGCCATGCCGAGGGCATGGGTCATGTCTGATTCCCATTGGATTGGATTCGTCATAATTTCACCTCCATATTTTTGATGACCTGGCCGAATAAGATTCGTCTCCGTCCGGCCCATGGGTTGGTCTGTGGATCGAAAACCCACACAACTCTTTATACAATAGCAATGACCATGCCAACAGGGCTCGATCGGATAACCAAGTGTATTTTTGGAAGAAACGATATCAATTAAAAATTGCACAATGGGTTAAGTGAGACATGTTTGTATCATGAAAAAGCGCATCGGAAAGGACCGACCCTGGATTCCCAGGCAAAACCAAAAACATTTATTGTGAGGGATATCATTATGATGCTATAGTCATAAAATTGTACTCATCACTGATTAAGGAACCGTCGCCCCAAAAATATGTCATCCATGTATAAAAAAGTCGGTTTGGCCTCGCTGATTATGATGGCTTCGGTTTTTTTAAGCCGTCTTACCGGTCTCATCCGGGAGCAGGTTATTGCCTATATTGGCGGAATCAGCGGTGGCGTCGATGCCTATCAAATTGCCTTTATCATCCCCGAAATTCTAAATCATATTGTTGCCAGCGGGTTTCTTTCGGTGACGTTTATCCCGATTTTTTCTTTTTATCTGGTACGAAATAAAGAAGATGAGGGCTGGCGGGTCTTTTCACTAATCTTCACCGGCTTTGGTGGCTTACTGCTGGTATTGATTACAATTGCCTGGATTTTTGCACCCGGGCTCGTCGAGATTTTCGCGCCGGGGCTCAATGATCCCATATTGATTGAACGGGCAGTCAGGATGACACGGATTATCATACCTGCCCAGTTTTTCTTCTTTTCCGGCGGTATGTTTATGGCCGTTCAGTTCGCCAAGGAGAAATTTCTCATACCGGCCCTGTCTCCCCTTTTATACAATCTGGGGATTATTTGCGGGGGGGTGCTGCTGGGGCCTTGGATCGGTATGGAAGGCTTTTCCTGGGGAGTTCTCATCGGGGCCTTTATCGGAAACTTTATGGTTCAGATCTGGGGTGCAAAAAAGGTCGGGATGCGGTTTACAATGGCTTTAAATTTCAGACACCCGGATCTTTGGCGCTATATTCGGCTGACGCTTCCTTTGATCGTCGGCCTGACCATGAGCTTTTCAACGGAATTTTTATTTCGGTTTTTCGGCTCCTACTTGCCCCGGGGCAGCATCGCCGGTCTCAACTACGGACTGAGGACCATGTTTATACTCGTGGGCTTCTTCGGCCAGGCGGTGGGAATGGCGTCGTATCCGTTTATGGCACGTCTGGCGGCAGAGAATAAAATCGGTGAAATGAACCGGCTGCTGAACGATACCCTGCGATATCTGGCGCTGGTGGTTCCGTTTTCCATTTTGATTATAGTGCTCAGACAGGAAACGGTTGTTATCTTGTTTCAGCGTGGCCGGTTTGATGCAGCCGCAACGGCCTTAACGTCCCAGGTGCTGGTTTTTTTGATGATCGGGGCTTTCGCATTTTCTGCACAGACCATTGTGGTTCGTGGATATTATGCCGTGCAGAACACGCTTTTCCCCGCATTGTACGGAACCGTTGCGGTGGTTCTCAGCATTCCCGTTTACATGCTTGGAATGCTGAAGATGGGTGCCGGAGGGGTGGCCCTGGCGATTTCACTTTCAGCCATTTTTCAAGTTGCCTTTCTATATGTTTTTTGGAACAAAAAGAGTGAAAATAAAGATAGTCTAAGGGTATATCGGTTTTATCTAAGGACGATCCTTTTGAGCATACCGTTGGGCCTGTTTCTGGAATTTTTCAAGGGAACCGTCCTGGCGGGATTCGATTCGGCTACATTTGGCGGAAGCCTTGCTGTTTCAATTCTAACCGCTCTGGTGTTTGTTGTCATTCTTATGTCGGCGGGATACGTTCTGGGCATAGAGGAGATCCAGGCGTTGTGGCGGGGCATTTTGAAAAAGATCAAAAAAATTGCCGGGAAATGACCGGGTTTTTATTTAAGGATTATAGGGTCCAAGTGTGCAAGTGAAATGTTGATAAAATATAGAGAATTAGTACGTGTTCAGGGGGTGCGCTCTCCTGCTTTACTCCGCCAATATCGTTATACGGAAAAACACACCTCCTGAACACGTACGAGAATTATCGTCGGTATTTGAATCCCTGGCAGATATCGGCCGGACCCTGGTCCTTTTGCATCCCGACACCGTACTTCCTGGGCCGCATGAATCTTTCCTTGGCGGCCCCCATCTGCTCAATAATCGCCTTTGCCTTATCTTCCAACTCCCTGTAAGCGTCGTCCAAGTCAACCTTGGTGTAAATCGCGCCTTTTTTAAAGAGTGAGTTCATAAAAAAATCCAAACCCCCCCTTGAAATACCACAAAGTGGCACTAAACTATAAGAATGACAAAAACATGTTTTATTTTACATAAAAAATTAACCACAGGAAAACCGGGAGATAAAACAATGAAAACTCAAAGGCATAAATTTTATCATATGTTTTTTCCGGCCCTCACGTTAGTCATTGCCGGAATTATAATCGTTGAGCCGTTGGCTACAGCCCAGACGAAATCCCAAAACGATGTTCAATCAACAGTCGTAGAGGGACAGATTGCTCCTCGGCTTCAGAACCTTGGGAATCACAAATTTCCCGTCACAACCGGATCGGCAAGAGCACAGCTCTTCATCAACCAAGGGGCTTATGCTGGCCTATGGATTTAACCACGCCGAAGCGGCTCGATCTTTTCGCGAAGCTGCACGCCTTGATCCCGAGTGCGCCATGGCTTACTGGGGGATGGCGTTGGTGATGGGACCCAACATTAACATGCCGATGCCTCCGAAAAATGAGTTGCAAGCTTACGAAATGATCCAAAAAGCCATTGCTTTGAAGAAAAACGCTTCCAAAAGAGAGCAGGCTTATATTGACGCGCTGGCGAAGCGCTACTCCGGAGAAGATAAACCAAACCGCACCGCGCTGGACCAAGCATATGTCGAGGCGATGGGCGAACTGCACCACCGTTATCCCGACGATCTCGACGCGGCAACACTTTACGCCGAGGCGGTTATGGATCTTAGACCCTGGGATTATTGGACGCGGGATCTAAAACCTTATACGGAGACAGTGGAAACCATTAATGTGGTGGAATCTGTGCTGGCAATTAATCCGAACCACCCCGGGGCGATTCACCTCTATATCCACACTGTGGAGCTGGCCCGGCCGGAGCTTGCCGAAGCCGGGGCTGAAAGGCTTCGGAAATTGTCGCCCGGAGCCGGACACCTGGTTCATATGCCTTCCCATATTTTCCGCCGGGTCGGCCGTTACAGCGAAGCATCGAAAAGCAATGAAGATGCCATAGCTACAGATGAAGATTATATTACCCAGTGTCGAGCCCAGGGCGTCTATCCCCTGGCCTATTATCCGCACAATATTCACTTTCTATGGGACTCAGCTACCATGGAAGGGCGAAGTCGTGTTGCAATCGAGGCTGCACGCAAAGCAGCGTCCAGTATTCCGGAGGATGCCTGGCGCGAGGTGCCTCTTTTGCATCAGTTTCTGGTAGCGCCGCTGTTCGCGTATACCCGATTCGGAGAATGGGATTTGATTCTCAGTGAGCCCCGACCTCCGGATGACAGCCTCTTCTGGACAGGTGCATGGCACTACGCTCGGGGACTGGCCTTTACAGCCACAGGAAAATTAGATGAAGCTACCCGGGAACTGGGAAGTCTGCGAAGGATTGCTGCAGAAAATTCCTTGGAGGACTACCGTGTAACGTTTTCCAGAAATGGAGCAAAGGCGATTCTGGAAATCGCCACCGAAGTCCTCGCAGGCGAGCTGGCCGTAAAGGGTGGAGATTACGACAACGCCATAGCCAGACTTCATCGAGGGATCCTGCTGGAAGACAACCTTATTTACAATGAACCACCCGACTGGCACGTTCCGGTACGGCAGTCACTGGGGGCGGTCCTGGTGGAAGCTGAAAGGTTTGCCGAAGCCGAAGCCATTTACTGGCAAGACCTTAGGCAGAATCGAGAAAATGGCTGGTCTTTGTTTGGTTTGATGCAGAGCCTCCGTGCCCAGGGAAAGGAGGAACAAGCCGTTATGATCGAAAAGAGGTTCCGGAAAGCTTGGAATCGAGCAGACGTAACGTTAACCGCCTCACGATTCATGGGCAAATCCCACACCACACTGGCATCAACGGGTGCGACAGTGCTCGACGATAAAGAATCAATGTAACCACTTTCAAGACCCTTGATGAAGGCGACAGCTTGAGCATGGACCAGAAGGTGCTGCAGCCGCAAATGTTACTGTAGCCTAGCGATTGTTGAGTTTGCCGAAGATGCAAGTCGTGAGCCATGCAGCTGAATCCGGCTTATGGAAAGAACCGGCTTGACATACGCCTCGGGCGTAGTCATATTTTTGTCAGTTTTACAAAAGAGCGCTTGCTTTTAAAATCATTATAAAGTCTTTTTGAAATCCATATGCATTGGTCGGGATAAACGACCCTTGCATTCAAGGAGCATGTCCATCGATGAAAAAGGACAAAAACAGATATGCGCTTAAACCGCTTAATGTGTGGACCTATACGCTGCCCGGGGACTGGACGGTGATGGCCGGCAAGACCGACGCGGATAACGACCGGCTGAGTCTCAAGACCGCCGGGCCTGACGACTGGTGGTTTCACGTGCGCGGTATGTCCGGCAGCCACGTTATTTTACGGTCAAAACCCGGTCAGGATCCGGACCGGAAGACCCTGAAAATGGCCGCGGCTGTCTCTGCATACCACAGCAAGGCCAGAAACGGTGGTGTTGTCGCCGTTTCCTGCACCCTGGCCCGCTTCGTCACCAAGCCCAAAGGCGCAAAACCTGGAACGGTTCACATCCGCAAAGAATCGGTGATTAAGGTCCGTCCCGCCCTTCCTTCCGACAGATAGGCCCCACCGCTTGCCCTGAAAAATTGTTTTGGGATCTGTCCGGTTCTCTGGTATAGGTATTTTGACAGTCATCTGATATGATATTCTAAACCCATCATATTTATAATACGCCGGCGCAATTTGAAACCCACAATTCAGGTGTTAATTAAATGATTTATAACTGCATTTTGGTCAGATATACCGGTGAGTTCGGGGTAAAGTCCATCCAGTCCCAGGAGTATATTGAAGATCTTATTCATAATAACATCAAACGGGAATTAACGGCCTCAGAAAGGCCGGATCTTCTCGACCGCATCAGGTTTTTAACCCGCCAGGGTCGTCTTTATATCTATTTTGAAAAGCAACAGGACACGGATGTCGATTTATTAATTGCAATTGTCGGACGAACTTTTGGGATCTCTTCCATTTCACCCTGTTTTCGCACTTCAGTTCGCGATAAAACCGCTGTTGTATCGGTTGCGGCCAAGCTGATGGCGGCACACGGAATCGGCTCCGGCAGGTTCAAAATCGCAGTGCGGGCAATAAAGAACCCGAAGTTAGATATTCCCTCTCTAAAACAAGACATCATCAGCTTATGTAATAAGATAGCTCTTAACAACGGGTCGCAAAAAGGATTTTCAAGGCCTCGCTTCAAAAAAGGACCAAAATGGAAAATGGGCCCTTGGGGCGGCAAGATTGAGAGCAAGCCGGAGATAGAGGTTTATGAAGATCACGCTTTCATATCAGCAGAGCGGATTAAATCCCCCGGAGGCTTTCCGCTGGGGTTGGAAAATCAACTGGTGGCACTGGTTAGCGGTGGTTTGGATTCGCCGGTGGCGGCCTGGCTGGCAATGCGGCGGGGCGCTATTCCGATTTTTGTTGTCATGGATCCTGATAATACCGGCAAAGGCTCCAAGGCAAATGTCTCTTCTGTAAGAGAAATAGCGCTGGAAAACATTAAGGTTTTGCTTGAATATACAAAAGGGGCCCCCAAAGCGCCCACCGTCTATATCGCTTCATATCAATCTGCACTGGATGCGTTTATTCAACACGGATCCCAAAAAGGCATCACTTGTCTGCTTTGCAAGCGTTTTATGTATAAAGTGGCCGAACAGATCTGCTTTCTCAATGACTGCCAAGGTATCGTGACCGGGGAAATACTCGGCGAACAGGCCAGCCAAACAGCCAGGAACCTCAGAGTGCTCGACAGTGCCGTAATGATGCCGGTGCATCGACCCCTCTTCGGGTTTGATAAGGATGAAGTCGTCACCCTGGCCGGCCGCATAGGAACGATGCCGGTCGCCGCCATCCCGTCAGATCCATGCAAAGGGGTGCCAGACCGTCCCACCATTCGCGGGAAAGTGTTCGAAGTTGAAAAAGTAGAAAAGAAAATTAACATAACAAAATATCTTGAACAATGCTTGAGCGGCCTAGAGAAGATATCCTGAACACGTATCATGATTCGACATAAATTGACTTCTGTTCGAAACTTTTCCTTTTCGATAAACAAATTTCACCTTCTTAATTTGAAATAATTGCGAGGTTAGATATGAAAAGTTTGTCAGAAAAAGCTGCGCGAAATCTGGCAGCAATAAGAAAGAAAAAGCCGTTGATTCATAATATCACCAATTACGTGGTTATGAACTACACAGCAAATGCCCTATTGGCGATGGGTGCATCACCGGTGATGGCCCATGCTTTAAATGAGGTGGAAGAAATGGTATCCTTAGCCGGAGCTCTGGTTCTCAATATCGGCACGCTTACCGATGACTGGATCGCATCGATGATAAAAGCCGGGAAAAAGGCATCGGAATTGGAAATTCCTGTCATACTCGATCCTGTCGGGTCCGGCGCAACGTCACTCCGGACAAGCGCCGCAAAAAGAATCATCCGAAAAACCCGGGTCAGCGTCATTCGCGGGAATGCATCAGAGATTTTATCCCTCCGACAGGACGATTCAAAGACCAAGGGGGTTGATTCGATTCATTCGGTCGAGGCTGCTGCAAAATCCGCAAAAATTCTCGCCGGCGAACTCGAATCCGTCCTTGCAGTTACGGGTCCCACAGATTTAATTACAAACGGTAAACAGGTGATACGGGTTTCAAACGGTCATCCCCTCATGGGATATGTCACCGGAACCGGTTGCACGGCTACGGTGACTATTGGCGCATTTCTGTCGGTCGACGATGACCCTGTCAGTGCAACAGCTACGGCACTGGCCTTTTTCGGGCTGGCCGGAGAAGTTGCAGCAAAAAATGCGTCTGCGCCGGGAAGTTTCATGATTGCGTTGCTGGACGCACTTTACACGATTACACCGGAAGAACTTTTACGGGAATGTAAATTTGAAGAACGCTAAAATCATCTTAAACGACTCTTTTTGACCCCCCCAAAGACCCTTTAAGCTAAACAGTAATTTTAAAAAATCCTTAGCCCTTCAATTTTGGGGCCAAAATGGAAGGGCTAAGACAAAAAAACAGCTATATTTAGAGCTCTTTATGCAAATTTTCAGATAGTTGGCGTGGCCCGTCCCCAAATCACAAGGTATGATTGAAAAAATCAAATCACTCAGGCGGCCTTTGAAAATACTCCGGACGTGCTGGCCGTTGGAAGAGGCGTCGGCAGCTTAGGCGGCTGGGCAACTTTGGGCAGTTCGCGGGTTAGCCAGCCAGAGCGGGAAGCCGTTAGCATTCCCCAGATCGAAATCCAAGACAAGCAGAACAACCAGTAAAAAGCATAGGGGATCGACCAGCGCCAGCCAAACCACCCGCCGTGGCGCTTCTGATATACCAAAGCAGGTAAGGAAGCGCTGATGATACAAGCCACCGCTAAGATAAATAGCGTATTCACGGGAGCCAGCAGCAGTTGAGCCACCACTGCGAACTTGAAGGCTTCGCCCAGGGTCATACGAATCAATTGGGTTGTGCTGAACAGTCGAATCCAGCCGCTACCGCTATCAGTGGGTCGGAAACGACCGATCAGGAAAGAGAGCATCACCAGGTTTTCACGTACGTTACTTCTTGCCCATCTTAACAACATCCTGCGTAGACCTGTGAAAGTGATTGGTATCTTGGTCAATACCACGGCCTTACGCTGATAAACCACTCGAAAGCCGCAACTTAGGACCAGGTTGGTCAGAGCGCGGTCTTCACCGATGGCAGCATGGTGTCCCATAAAGGTTTGATTGACCCAGTTTGGCAGATGGGGGCTGATCACCTTCGCCTGATAGGCTGAAAGTGCGCCGGGAGTACAAAATACACCACCATAGACGCTCTGGCCGGATCGGATGAAATCAAAGGCGCTGGTAAACGAAACCTCCATCATTTTAGGGATGGCGCCTTCGGCAAGGTTCAACACGCGCACATTGCCGGCGACTGCGCCGACACGCGGATCACTGGCCAGAGGACTGACCAGATGTCGGAGGGTATTGGGCAGCACTTCTGAATCAGAATCAATGGTCACATATACCTGCCCGATAGCTTGATCGAAGCCGGCCATCAACGCATGGCGTTTGCCTCGGTTAAAAGGCTGACGAATGAGCCGCACTCGCCAGGGGAATTCTTGTTGGGCAGTTTGCATCCATTCCCACGTGTCGTCTTCAGATCCGTCATCAACACAAATCACCTGCATTTTTTCCGTCGGATAGCGACTGTTCATAACCGACCGAACAGTATGAAGGATCTGTCGGCCTTCATTGTAGGCCGGTATAATTATTGTGATGGTCGGCAAGGCACTGTCGGATAGGGGCGCATAGGACCGGTAACGACAGGCAAACCAAATACGACATGCCAACGTAAAAAGGGTCAAGAAGGTTAATCCAACGGCTAAATAGTTTATAGTCGACCAGGATTGCACAACCTTTGAGGCTTGTGCAGATTTTAGGGCTTCCACCTGCCACCCGGTCAGCGCCAGTGCTGATATTAGGGTGCAAAGAAGCAGCCATGGGAAAAAAATATCTTCCTTAAAGCGGTACGAACCATTTGGGTTTAACATATTTACCTCTGATTATATTTTCCGGATTCCGAAATCCCAAGCTGTTTGCCGCCTGAAATAGGTTTCGGGTCAGAAGGGAGAAACAGCATGAAGCTTCATATAAAAAAATCGCAACTGACTATAAGCGATTATCCCTTATCAAAAGCTTACCTGGATCATCGCTGTTTTTATGGTTTGTTTCTCCGATTGTTATGATGCGAAAGGAAGAAGTGATTGCAATAGGGATGCCAAGCAGGACAAATGCTCTATCTGTCTAATATTTAAGGTATTATCATTTATAGTCGCATTAATGCATGAGGGCTTGTGAAGGGAAAAACATACGGGCTCTGTAATAGAAAAATTTAAGAATTACGCTAACCGTCAATAATCCTGTTAATTTTTAAAGCATTACCGTTTATAACCCTACAACGTTACTTACGGTTCTTTGACAAGTTTTAAAATACGCCTTCGCCTATGTGACAAGTAGGCCTTATGGTTTTGATTCTGTTTCCAGACAATTTGCTCGATCAGCGTTTCAAGCGTGCGGCGCTTCATTGGCAGAATGACGCTGATCAGTACGCTGAGCTGCGGTAGCGTAATAGAGGGTGCTTTTTTTTCCCAACCTGATTTTCAGGTGCCAGAGGAAGAAATGAGCCAACATGCACGTAAGCATGTGGTGATGCCAGCCTGGAAAGTTCCGTACCTCATACTGGTCCATGCCCAACTCGGATTTGTTTTCCTCAAAGCACTGCTCAATTGCCCATCGCAGTCCGCTGAGCCACACGAGCGTTTTCAGCCGTGTACTGGCGGATGCGTTGCTGATGAAAAAGCTATATTGCGGCTCATCGCCAAGCGTTCGCCGAATCAGCAACCACACGGTTTTCTGCGGAAGCCCGCCCGCCGATAGAATGATCTGCCGGCGGGTATACTCATAGACGATCGGCCCTTTGGTGCCTTCGGATACTTTCCGGCGGTACCAGAAATAGTCGTTGATGTTTTTGGCCAACTCGTCCACGGAGATCGGTTTGCTGTCTGGGTCAACCAAGACAGTTTTGGTTCTTAATTTTCCGCCCCAAAGGTACTGCTTGGTGATGGCCATTGGCCGCTTTAGCCAACACAATGTATCCTTGGGAACCGATACAAAATAGGTTTTGTCCGGTAAGGCTTCAACTGCCTCGATAAACTCCGGGCTGATACCGTATAAGCAGTCAGATAAAACATACTTGAAAGGCAACACATTTTCTTTAACAACCGAATCGAGCATTTCCACAGCCAGTTGGGGCTTGGTGTGGAAAACAGTGTCTGCAGGCAGTTTGCACTTTATCCGACGTTGAACATAGTCATCGGTAAACCACTTTTGGGGAATAAACAGCCGTTTGTCGACTAAAGCATATCCTTGATCTGAGACGTAGGCGGCAAAGACGCCAACTTGGCAGTTGTCAACTTTTCCGGCAGTTCCGCAATATTGTCTGGCAACGCCTATAGAATCTTGGCCTTTTTTAATGAAGCCACTTTCATCAATAATTAGTGCACCGTCTGGGCTGCCAAGATCGTCATTTACAAGATTACGATATTTAGCTATCATTTTATTGTCGTCCCAGGGTGCATCACTTACGAAGCGCTGCATAGCCCTGACATTGCCGCCTTTCACAGCCAAGGCGATGGGCTCAATAGATTTACGTTCTAGCGGGCTGAACTGGCCCGCCATGTATTTAAAAAAGTGCTCTCTGGATTCACTACGCTGAAAACAATCAGCAAACTGTTCGTGAAAGCCACTGAGTTCATTCATGAAGTCTTTGACATCGCCTTTGCCAAGATCAAATTTTGGTACCGAGTAGAGGTGATCGTTACATCGAATGACTGGTAGCATGGTCTGCCTCCTTTTTTAAGGGTTGTATCGCAGTATAGCAGACCTTGTTGTTAATATCAAGCCTTATTGTTCTTAACTATCGTTGTAGGGATAATCGCATTAAAGCCTGCGGGCTTATGAAGGGAAATCCATACAACTAAGTAATAGAAAAATTTAAGAATTACGCCTAACCGTCAATAATCCTTGTATTTTTATGTGAAGGAATTTACATGCGCCGAGGAGAGAGATTGGCGGCCTCGGCCATATAATCTATTAATTCAAATAGATACACGCTAAGGAGTAATAATTTTGTGATAAGAATACAAAAGGCGGCTCGCAAGTTCTGATAAATCTGGGCACTGGGAAGAAAGTCTTAGTTTTTAAAGTGTCCTGACACATGGGGAAAAAGACCTTTTAGGCTAAATATTATCTCAATCTTCAATGGAGAGAGGCAGATACCGAGTTTTGAACTCTTGAATTTTAAAAAGATTCTCCGGAGTGAATACCGGAAGGATGAGTTTTTCCGAACGGATGGCCTTTATCAACAGATCTGAGTTGTCCTCCTGAACTTCATCGACCACGTTGGGCGGAACGTAAATTTCCCACTTCAATTTGAGAACAGTGCTAAAAAGATCAATTTGAAGCAGATCGATGAGGATGTTGGCATCACAGACAACAATGATCATGACACGATCTGAAATGACCGGCGGAATTTGCTCAGGGGCAGATTTAAGAGTTCAGCCGCCCTGCTGAAAGTGATAATATCTTCTGCAGCGGCACGATATATCAGTTGGTCGAATCGGTTTGCATGCTCCTTCCCAAGATATTCTCCCGGCTCTTCGGTTTTCCAACCTCGGGTGTTCACGGTTATGCAGAAATTTCGATAAGTATAATCTGAAATGATTTCTAGGTATTTTGCCCGGGCCATAATGGCCTGAATGGAAATTCCGAATATCCCTTTGATTTTTTTCAATTCCCACAGCGCAATTTTGGTTCGCTGTTTGCCTAATTCGGCTTTGATTACGTTTTCCGGCAGCAAAAATGCTCCAGCAAAAATATGACAGAGCTTTTCCCGAGCTTTTTGGTCATTTTTTTCATGAATTTTCAACAGGATGTGGCCGAGTTCGTGTGAAATGGTAAATCGTTTTCTCAATAGATCGTCCTGTTTTCTCACAGCGATAACGGGAATGTCTCCGGCCCAGGCAGAAATACCATTGAAATATTCCCCGGTTTCGATTTCGTAAATCCGAACTCCCTTGTCCTCAATGCGTTCCATGAGACTGGATATGGGCGCCTCTCCCAGTTTCCACTTTCGGCGTATCTCCAAGGCTGCCTTCTCGGCATCTTCAAAATCGAGGACACTGGTATCTGAAAGCGGATTTTTGAAGATTGCTTTGTCGTCCAGAATGTCTTCAATCTCCAAATAACGCTCTAGAAAATCAAGGGTCCGATATTTAACACTCTCCTCCTCTTTACGTCCGAGTTTTGACTTCTTACGAAATTCAAGCTTCTCCAAACTGACTTTTTGGGGTCTGAAAAAATAATCGGATTTGATACCAAGAGCCCTGGACAAAGCAATCAGGGTATCACCGCCGGGATTCATCAGGCCCTTTTCATATTTGCTGATGGCCTGCTTAGTGACGGCCTGGCCGGTTTTCTCTGACAATGCCTCCATACTGAGACCAGACATTTTCCGGGCGCTCTTCAGGCGTTCTCCAAAATTAGCCAGCATTTCGATTCACCTCCTTTTGATTCATATTTTTCTAATCTTTATTGACAAATTAATAATAATTTAGCGTTTTGTCAACCATAAAATTTGAATTTCAGCTTTCCGAAAGTCTCCGGTTGCTTTGAGGCGTACTGCAGCCGGACCATTTTTCGGAGCTTTGTTTCGCTGAATTTTTCTAATTCATCCGGAGGGATTTGAACGATTTGGATCTGGACATCCAAGGGAAGTTTCAACAGGTTCATGATCTGGATGACGCGGGTGCTGGTAATAAAATGGATTCGGGCCAATTCGGCTTGGTTGATAACCTTGTCGGATCGGAGGAGCTGTTGAAATTGTTGAGCGAGAATGAGCGGTTTAATTGTCAAACATTAATTCACAATTCAGTTTTTGACACTATTCTCCGTTATCAATATATCAATACCCGTCCCCAATTTCCCAAAAGTTTGTTCGCGTTCTGCACGAACATCCCCCAAGACATAGGATATCTATGACGACCACTATCTGTTATTAAGTTTGATAACTTGTTAAGGCAATTTTCAATGAATATTTAATTTTGTCAAGAATGAAGACGCGACCCCTATGTTTTCCCGACCCCTATGTTTTCCTCGGGCAATTGAATTAAAGCCTGAACTCGCTGAACCGTATGGTTATCGCGCAGAAACGTATCGTCTTAAGGAAATGTTGAATCTTGCAGTTCAGGATGCCACTCGAGCAATCGAAATCGGTGGCAACCGGACCATCGGCAAGGCTTATTCGACACGAGCTAAGGCATACAGAGAATTAGGAGAGAACGAACGGGCCGAGGTTGATTTAAAAAAAAAGCAGTGAATCTGGATCCTGTATATGATATCTATAAAAACTTTACCACCACCGAGTACCTTGCAGATTCTGCCGGCCGGTCAGGCAGTGTAAAAGGCGTTGGATGGATGGGGGCCGCCGGCTTGATTGCAATATTTTTTGTGATGATTTTTAAATTGACGTTACCGCCGCCCAGAAAAGGTGATGAAGATAACGATTCCTGATAATTTCTCAGAAATTACAACACTTATCGAAAGGAGTTAGGCAAATGGCAAAATACATTCTCTCGGACCCCAATTTTAGTGACGGCACCCGCCCAGAGGTTATAGAGGCGATCATGGACCAGCTGAGGGGACGCGACGGCGTGAAACTCATCGGATACGAGCCCGATTCCGACTTCGACCGCCTGCCGGCCGAGGTAATCGGTCGCCCCGAGGCGATGAAAGCGGCATTGCTTGACGCGGCCGGCAAGGCTTACGAGCTCATCGACATGGAGAAGCAGCACGGCCGCCACCCGCGTATCGGGGCCGTGGACACCATCGAGATCTACCCGGCCAAGGACATTACCATTGAGGAATGTAAGGAATTCGCCGAGGATCTTGGCCGGGAGCTGCATAAGCGGTACGAGGTGCCTATCTACTTCACCGGCAAGAACGCACGCCGCCCGGAGAACGAGGGCCTGACCTTCATCCGCAAGGGCAATTACGAGGGGCTCAAAGAGGCCGTCCTCGTGGATCCGGAGCGCGCTCCCGACATCGGGCCGGCGAAGTTGCATCCGACGGCGGGAGCCACCATCGTCGGCGCCTTGGAGGAACACGACGCCTATTTCAACGTGGTGCTGGACACAACGGATTTATCGATCGCGAAAAAGCTGGCCAGTTATGTGCGCGGCAAGGACGGAGGCTTCACCAACATCCAGGGCGTGATCGGTCTGCCTCAGACGCATCGTCGGACTGGCAAGGCTTGCGTGGCGGTGTCCTGCGAGATAACTAATCCTCTGAAGACACCCCTTCACCGTGTCTACAACCTGCTCAAGGCTGAGGCCGCCCGGTATGGAGTTAATGTCATCGCAGGGCAGATCTGCGGTACCATTGAGGCGGAGGTGCTCGTCCAGACCGCCGAGTGGTACCTGCAACTCGAGGGGATTAACGGACCTTGGGATTACAAGAACCAGATTCTCGAGAATCATCTCCTTGAGCTCGAGTCTTAGCCCCCGACTACGGCGCGGTGACGCTGAGAGGGCGGCTTAGGCTCTCTCAGGAAATTGACAGGGCGTGGCGTTACAGCTGCGCTCTGTCACCGACAAATCGGTGGGCGACGGCGAGTCGGTTCGTCGAATGAACGTTCTCACTCGAACCTATGGCATCCCGATTGCGAGTGCCATCACCTGAACCTTTACCTTGAACATTTGGGGTCGGGCCACAGTGACCAACTATAATAACAGGAAACAAAAAGACCTATTAAACTAAATAGTATCCATCCACAATTATAAAATGGGCACGGTGCGTTTCCAATTCATAAATGAGCAATTTTTGTCCGGATCAAGGCCGCACAAGGGTTTTCGGTAAGGCATACTTCCTGTATGCCGCAGCCGGAAACCCGCGGAGAACGCAGATCCAGGCAAAAAGGGCCATTTATGGATGGAAACTAAATAGTTTCTCAAAAATAATCCATAGACCTGTTATTTTGCACCCAAAATTGTATGTTTAAGACAAAAAAACGGCTACTTTTAGAGCTCTTTTTAGGGTTTTTCAGACACTTAGCCTGGTCCGACCCCCATTCACATTCACGGGCTCGTAGGATATCACCTTGTTTCAGTTCAATCATGAGGTATTTCTTTTATGGATAGTAGGAGCATGCCCTTACGATTGCCACCATGATACGATGTCAATCAAGTACCCGCTATACTTTTTCCGCTTGTGCACGCAGCAGACAATGATTCATCTATAGATTCCGCAATGGCTCAAAAAGATATTCCAGGCCGTTTACTTTGATCTCATAAACCATGCGCAGCATATCACCCAGTTGTCCGGCCGGAAATCCTTTTTGGGCAAACCAAATCACATAAGGCTCGGGCAGGTCGATCAAACGCCGCTCCTTATACTTGCCAAACGGCATCCGCATCTTGGCCAATTTAAGCAAGACCGCCGCATCTGGTATGCACTCATTTCCTTCGTTCATTTAATCCTATAATTTTCTTGTGTAGTTCCAAAGATTGTTCGTTATATCTGCCGAGCTCATGGGTTGATCATTTACCCAATGGAAATCAATGGCTTTGTGGCTTTGGGGTCGGGCCACACTAACCAGCTATAATAACAGCAAATGAAGAATAAAATAGGCCCTAAAATCGTCTTAAACGACTCTTTTTGACCCCAAAAAGGACCTTTTAAGTCAAATATAATCTCTCAAAATAATCTTTATACCTGTTATTTTGCACCCAAAATTGTACGTTTAAGACCAAAAACAGCTACTTTTAGAGCTCTTTTTACAAATTTTCACATGCTTAGCGTGGCCCGACCCCTATCGTTTATTTGTCGAAGATTCCGAACCCTCAAATATCTTTTGCCTTAGAAATTAACCTGTCAAACTTTTCAACTTCTACGACCGGTGATGTTGTAAATGAGATTCCTGTCAGTTTGTTTAAGGCAACAGATGCCGCAATGGCATTTTCAGAGTTAGGAAATTCCAAGGTAAAAACAAGGTCAGGGACTCTGGGGTACATAAGTTTATAAGTTGCTTGTAGAAATTAGGGGCAAAGCTTGATCAGTGATTTAAAATAAAATCAGCGGAATAGACGTGCTTCGCCCAGATCGAAAATAAGAACCCATATCAAACTGGAAAGAAAATATCCGAGTAAATTCAAAAGCATACATACACAATTATCCCTGAACGGTCAAGAGATTTCTGGGTGCGGGTAACAGGTTGCGGGTTATGGGTTATGGGTTGTGATGCGGGTGTGGGTAAAGAGCAGGGATCAGGTGTCAGGAGTCAGTCCGCCACAAAGATCGGCGGATAAAAAGTCAGGGGGGAGTTCTTGTCGCTGAATATTATTGCATTTTTCATCCATACGAACTTTTAAGTTGACAAAAGTTGACAAGCTGACTATTTGTTTAGGTATGGAAAAGAAACTCAATATAAAAAGAATTTTCGAAGTAATGGATAAACTTGGATTCAACCAGTCCAGGCTTGCCAAAGAAATAGGTGTTTCCAGAACGATTGTATCTTCCTGGTTTAAAGGCCAGAAATTTCCCCGTCCGGACAAATTGCTAAAGCTGGGGGTTACCCTTGGCTTGTCGTTTCAGGATATTGTTCAAAAATCCGTTAAAGCAACGGAGCCGGTCGTTGCATTCCGGAAAAAAGGCAGCCGTAGAACCAGAGATATCCATTTAACGCACGCTAAGGAAATGGGGCAACTGCTTGAACTGCTGGTCCCCTATCTGCCCTTTGACAGTTTGTTTCAACCGCCTGTTCTAAAAGAACCACGGCTGGAATACCATTATATACAGGCAGCAGCAGCCAGGATTCGTTCGGAAATTGGTGTGAAAAACAGTGCCCCAATAGATTTCGAGCAACTCATCGGAAAACTAAATGAGTTCGAGGTTATTCTAATCCCTGTTTTTCACGGCCAGAAGGAGCATCATGAAAATGTGCTCCATATTTATCTACCAAAGTCGAGAGCCACCTGGATTTATCTAAACTTGGACAGCAATATTCACGATTTTAAATTTTGGATGGCCCATGAATTGGGGCATGTCCTTTCGCCATCTTTGACAGGAGAATCTGCCGAGGATTTTGCGGATGCTTTTGCCCAGGCCTTGTTGTTCCCGAAGGAGCAGGCCGAGGCAGCCCATGTAGTGCTGAAGCGCCTCCGTTCAACAAGAACGAGAATTAAACATATTCTTGGTCTCGTGGATTCTTTTATCATTTCGCCGATCACTATCTATAAGGCCATTAACGACTATGCGACGGAAATGGGGATGGATACATTTAAATTGGAGCCTGACATTTACGCTGTAGCAACAAACCTCAATAAAAAACATCCGAATGTTAGCAAGATCCTGAATAAAGACGAACCGTTCAGCGCATCTGAGTATATACAAATGTCCAAAAAGCTTTTTAACAGTCCCTTTTTCGAAGCCTTAAAGGTCTATTTATCTGAAAATGAAAAACCTGCGGGATTCATTCAGATGGTCCTGGACACTTCGATCTTCGATGCCAAGGAGATTCATGCGGAACTGGTTAACTAAATGGCAAAAATTAGAATCCTTCTCGACAGCAATGCCTACCTGAGGCTCGCTAACACTTTTCATCCCCTTCTTCATGAAAGTTTCGGAAAACAAAACTATATTCTTTATGTTATCCCGGAATTTCAAAAGGAGTTTGAAAAAAGCACACGCCTTAAAAACAAATTCGGCTGGGTGAATCAGCCTGAATACGTGGAAAATCGCAAACACCGTATTCGGGTTACCAGACCTCAAAAAGAACAGGTACAAATCACATATTCCTATATTTGGGAACACAATATCAGCCAGGGGCTTGGCGCTTCCCGTGTGGATGTCCGAGCACTGGCTTATGGAGTTGTCTTGGGTGTTCCGGTGATAACCGATGATTCAGACATGACTGAACTCGGTAAGATTTTCGGGATTGAAGTTAGGGGGCTGTTGGATCTGTTGAAACTGATGAATGATGCAAATCGAATCGATTTTCAGGAAATAAAAACCCTTCTGAATTACCTCCAATATAATAGAGACCTTCCCTATCCAAGTTTTAGAAAAGATGTAATGAAAGCTTTCAAAGGACTTTAATTTATGAAGCCGCTGGAGTGGGGGTCGGGCCACAGTAACCAATTATAATAACAGCAAATGAAAAATAAAATAGGCCCTAAAATCGTCTTAAACGACGCTTTTTGACCCTAAAAAGAACCTTTTAAGTCAAATATAATTTCTTCAAATAATCCCTACTTTTAAACCAAAGTCAAGATTTGGTTTAAATATATTCCTGTTCCATAACTCAGAGTTATCAAATTAGGAGAATTTTTAAACCGGGAAAAGGTGTTATGGGTTACGATGCGGGTGTGGGAGAAAAGGGTAAAGGGTAGGGATCAGGTTGCAAGGGCCAGGGATCTGGGGCATAGGGCATAGAGTCGGGAATCAGGTGTCAGGGCGTAGTCAAAAATGTTCGATCAGACCTTCTGATAGCGCATTGAAATATTCAACAACGCGTTCATAAGATTCTCTTCGATAAAAATCGCTTTGTATGACGTTTAAAGCGATTTTGTGCCCGTGTTTCGAATTGGCTTCTCTTTCAAGAATCTCGATCAGCTTGGCCTTTGTAGCAGGGCTTGAGATATTTACGATGTCCCTTCCCAAAAAGCGAGCCGAAGCAATGTCGTAATCATAACTATCCTCAATTTTCCCTGATAAGTTCAGCAATATATTTTTCATATATCATTCCTGCAGCTTCAATATTCCTGTGGTCACCGGTTGCCATTAAGTCTGCATAAACCAAGATTGGAGGTACGATATCTCGGTCTTCCATCTGGTATTGAAAATTCCAAAATGGAGTCAGGAGTTCAACGTTCCCTTGCTCTGCTTTGCGTAGTCTGTTTTTCAGCACCAATTTTCCAAACGGTTCATTTGTGTAAATAGTGACTTTGGCCGGTTTTAAATAGCCCGTTAAATTAGCTGCTGCAACTTCACCCCCCCAACAGGCGCCATACTCTTTTATTTTAATCTCTTTCCACCAATTATGGTGAGTTGCTTCGAACCTTTCTCTTATAAGCTTGGGCCGCAACTGCTCTGGATACGCCTCAACCCAACGTTTAAACAGGTTTTTCAAGTTCATCAGCTTTCGGTTGCGTTTGCCGATTTCAATAGTAAACTACCTACGGGGCAGCCGGGGCAAGCAGGGATCAGTTCTTTTTAATTCGGATAGACCGAATTTATGGATGGGCACTCGTTAGTTTTTTGCGCCGTACAATTTTTAGCTTTTAATGCAGTGCCAAATTTAGCTTATTATGTCATGTAATTGTTTGCTTTTCCTCACACACGTTCGGGAAGCCGCCCAGGGAACCATATATCTCCACCCTTGCTGATTCTGTCCCTTCAAGAGTGCATTGGCCAAACCTTGACATTGATTAAAATCAAATCAGTGGAATAGTCATGCCCTGGTGCAGCATAAAATAAGAATCAGTATCAATCATCAAAAAGCTTGAACTGCCGGTCGTCGGTGCCAGGGCTTTCTTTTTTCGACGACCCATCGTTTTTCTTCTGTTTAGGGGGATTATGCGATGTCTTGGTCTTGGATGACGCATCCGGTTCAGGCGAATCAAAAGCAATCTTTTGATCGCGCAATAAAGATGCCGGGATGATGAAGCCCTCGGGCGTTTCGTGGAAGGTGAACATCTCGGCAATCTCCGGATTGGAAAATTCGGGATCGCCGATCCACACATCACAGGTTTTCAGGATTTGGCCGGCCTTGTTGCCAACCGTAGATTTTTTGGTGCTGAAAAAATCACAAATCTCGTCTGCCGTGAGGTAAACTTGATTGGTCGGGTCGAACAGAAAATTAATTCGCGCTATGGCATACACAATGGCTGCCGCCCAGATCTCCTGCCTTCCCCGTTGGATGGAGAGCTTGCGCATACTGCCGATTTTTTCGCAAAGTTTAAGTGCCAGATCCGTGTACATATCGTTGAGCTTTTTCCGACCAAAGGCTCGAATCATCTCTTGAATCGCGGCTACTTGCCGGGCCTTGTCTCCCGAGTGCGCCTTTTGGGGCTTTTTTTTCAAACTTTTTTCCAGCCCCAATTCGCGCCGAACCTTGTTTATCGCGTTGACACCGGCTTCGCTCATGTGAGGATCGGCGGCCATATGAAGCTCGGCATCGAGCAACAGAGCCACGACGCTCTCCCGGCCATCCGTTGTTTTGACAGCCTGTCGTGGTGTCTCGTCGTCCAGAGCTGGAATGTTTTGATCGACCCATCCTTGCCAATGAACCGCCAGCATTTCACCGACGTGACGACGCACTTCCGGATCTTGCATCAGGGCATTTTGATCCTGGGCATCCGTCTTGCTGTCAGGTCCTGTCGCTTTACTTTTAGAGGCAAGGGCTTCGAGGGATCGGATTTTGGTGGTTTTGTAAGTTGCGGCGTTGCCCATTAACCGTTCAATCTTTTTGCGAGTAACCTCAGCCCTTTGGGCGGAATTGACTTCCACTGTGAGCGAATGGCCATCGATGACCAGAAGGCCCAGCAAAGTGTTTTCCAAGGCCTTACTCCTTTTATGGTCTTTGCGGGACCACGGAATTTCCACCCGCAGAATGTGCCCCTTGGCATCCAACTTCGCCCCGGAACGCAGCCGGTCAGCGGTATCGGTGCCGCACAGGGTATGGAGACGCTCAAAGGCCAGTTCGGAGGACTCGATCTTGTAATATAGGGTGTGAAAGATCAGCGGATCCCCGTCGGTATTAAATAATTCGGCAGGGCTCTGCAGGGTCTCGACAAGGTCAAAATAGATTTCCCGGATCTCACAATCATACTCGTTCAGTATATCGGTTGTAATGTCTCGTTTGCCTTGTTTCATCCATTTTCGAAATTGAATCAACTCCGGCTTTAGCCTTGGCGGGATCAAAAACTGACCGGAGCTTATCAGCATGCCTACATGGTCAATCTTGATCACCTGACCGAAGATAATATTCCCAGGATGGGTAGATTCCGATCCGGACCGATCCAAAACGTCGGTCTGCTCTCCGGTAAAAATATCCTTTAACAAAAAGCCTTTACCCTGCCGGCATTCGATCACATCAAAAAAACTGAAGGGTCGGCGGGAATGGGCCTTGATCAGCTTCCGCTCCATGGAATCGAGCCGGTCTTTTTGTGATGCAGCGTAACACTCCCCAATGGTTTGGTCGACCGGCCAATTCAGATCAAACGGTGAATCTTCGGGATCGTTAATCCAGTTAAAGAAAAACCAGGGCCAGAAAAGCTGCTGGTGCTGCTCAATGAAGTCTTCCTCCGGCGCCTCGTCGGGCCAAACCAAAAATTCGGCCATGGCCACTGACACAGTCGTCTCTTCAAAGAGTTCGACAGCGTAATCCATCAGCCGATCCACCAGCCGATTGTGGGTTTCACTGAGCCGCCTGTAAAGAAGGTCCACCGGCTCGGGGGTTGCCTCCAGACAGCACTTTTTATATTTTTTGCCGCTGCCACACGGGCAGGGAGCATTGCGTCCATGCTTCATTGATCCAGCCTCTCTCATGTTTACCGGCAGGTATATTATAGATTCATTCGGCGGCGGTTTTTTTTACAAACCATTTCTTGCCCCCTACTCGTGATGCTTTGTCTCACTCCGGCAAAGCGCAGGTGGGGTCTTCCATTTTGGCCTTGCGGGTTTCCACATAATGGGCGGTCGACAGGGCCGCCATGCAGCCGTCAGCTGCCGCCAGCACGATCTGGCGGGCATACCTTTCCCGCAGATCACCGACCACGTAAATGCCGTCTATGTTGGTGGCGCACTGGTCATTGGTGATCACAAATCCTTCCGGGGACATGCGAATACCGGCCGGCACCAACTGATTGTTGGGATCAAAGCCGATGAATATAAAGACACCGTCGATGGGCAGGTCGCGCTTTTCGCCGGTTTGGGTGTCCTGGAGAGTGACAGCGTTAACCCCGTCGGTGTCTGCCTTGATTTCCTTGGGAATGGTGTTCCACAGAACTTCCATCTTGCACTCTGCCTCGACGCGTTTTTGCAGGATCATGCTGGCACGGAGTGCGTCCCGGCGATGGACCAGGTAGACCTTGGCAGCCAATTTGGCCAGATAAAGTCCTTCTTCGCAGGCGGCGTCGCCTCCCCCAATGACCACGATATTTTTGCCTCTGAAAAAAAAGCCGTCACACACAGCGCAATAGGATACCCCCTGGCCGTAGTATTTCCCTTCGCCGGGGATTTTCAACATGCGTGGGCGACCGCCCGTGGCCAGAATCACGGCATGGGTTTGGATCACCCGTCCGCCGCCGGTATGCACTGTATGATATTCAAGGCCCGGTTCGATGACGGTTGCTTCGTCGTTGAGTTCCTCAATGCCGTAGATGCGGGCATGCCCGGCAAACTTCATGGCCAGTTCGCTGCCGCTGATATTCTCAAAGCCGGGGTAGTTTTCCACTTCGTCGGAGAGGTTGAGCTGGCCGCCGGGCACCCCTTTTTCGATGAGGACGGTCTTTAAGGCCGCCCGCATGGCATAGATGGCGGCTGAAAGGCCGCCGGGTCCTCCGCCGATTATGGCCAGATCATAAAGTTCAGGTTGTGACATGGTGTGTCTCCTGTTGGATGAAAAATATTCGAGTAAATTCAGAAATATGCATATAGAAATATCCCCGCAGGGTCAAGAAAATTCTGGATGCGGGTTACGGGTTGCGAGTTACGGGTTGCGGGTTCCGAAGCCGTGGAGGGTAACACGTCGAAAACATTCGATGCCCTGGATTTTTATCCGTTGGGTTCATCGCAAATGCAGGTTGAGCAAGGCGAAATCGGGGCATCGGGAAAATGGGCTCCGAATATAGGGGTCATTGACTTCCGGCGTTGTAACATCGACGTTCGTAATACATTGCGGTTTTTTTATCGAAAACCCCTTCATTCTCGTGGATATATTTTGCGCCTTCCCATGGCCCGCATGCCAGAATAACCGTTTCCCCCAGGGTAAACTTTCTGCTGCACGCAGGACACCCTTCTGCATTTAATGTATTCAGTTTTTCAAGATACAAAATGATTTTTTGTCCGGATGGTGTCATGGCAATCTCATTTGCGAACTTTTCTAATTGGTTACCGAAAGTTTTGTATGCTTTCCTTTCCCAGCCGCAACCATCGGTTTTACGGAAGACAGCGTTATCGGACTTCCGCCCATGGAATGTAGAAATGCAGACCGAAAAAATCTTTTAAAAGCATTGGGATACATCTTATCCGGGGAATTTAAGGGTGATTTTCTTCCCGCCGTCCTTTGTCTTGAGTTTGAGTTTCAGATCGATACTGCTGTCCCGGATCCCCAATGCCAACGGAGTTTTTCCTTTATCCCCCTCGATATGCGCAATTTCGGCCACCGCCGCGATAATTTTTTCAGCGACTTCGGCACCGGGAGATGGAAGGTCTGTTTTACGGTATTTTGCTGTTACCGTTACATTTCCGTTGTCTGATCTTGTGATGGAAATTTTTTTAGCGTTATTATTGACGCCGTGGAGTGCAGCCAGGGCCAGCCATTTCAACGCGGCTTCCTGGGTATCTGCGTCATCTTTAACCACAGACATTTCTTTGAGCGGGTCTGTGGTTGCAAAACAGTCACACAATTCCTGCACCTTCAAATGTAAACTTTTCGTGTCTTTCATGCAATACCTCCTTTTATCTTCGGCTCAATGACAAGAGGGCCCTTTGCAGCCAAAAGCCTTTTTATTGGACTTGGCCATACGGTCCAGAAATCGGGCGAAAAAACCTTTGGATTTTATGTACTTTTCCGGATTTTTTACAAATGCCGTTCTGCAGTTTTCAGCACAGAAATAATAGATATGCCCCTTGTACGCGAAAACTGGATGGGCCGATTTCAGATTAATGTCCATGCTGCAAACCGGATCTTGAACCTTACGGTGTTGAGCATTAACCATATTGGAATCTCCATTATACGTCCTTCGGGCTGTTTATGGCAAATTCCGACCGGAAGGTTTTTTGTTGCACCAATGTGTTAACAAATCAAATATAATGCCACAATGTGGCATTATCAATCTTTTATTATGAAACCCGAAATACTTTTACCCCAATTGAGGGAAGGTTCAGGAAGCTTTGAGGTCCTTTGATACCGGGATCTTCGTTTCACCGGGACAAAGGATCCTCGACTTTTGCAAATACGGGTATTAATGTAATAGGAAAGGAAAAATCCCCATGGGTCGATATCGCTTTAGGATTTTGAAAGGATTGCCATGAACGCCGGCGACGAAGATAAAAAAAAGCGGTGGAACACGCCCGCCACAAAGACGGCGGATAAAATTCAGGCGCGGCGGCACGGACTGCTGGCCCTGGTGCATATCGCCAAGAAAGAGATTCCCCTTTCAGATGATGAATATCGGGACGTGATTGCCTATTGGGGCGTCAGATCTTCGGCGGACATGTCGATTCCGGAGCTTGAGGAGCTGGTGAAATATTTTGAGTCTTTGGGATTTAAAAGAAAGGTGCCCCATGCCAGGGATCCGGGTTCGGGGATCGGTCAGATCAAAGTCCTCTGGAAACGAATCCGGGCCGAAGCCGAGAAACTGAACAACGGAGAGCAAAGACTCAAAGGACTGGTGAAAAAAATCGCAAAGGTGGACGATCTTAAGGCGTGTCGGAACGTGAAGAAGTTGAAACAGGTTCTCAAGGTGGTTCGGCTGCTGCAAGATCGGGAGTGAGGGTCGATTTCCACGGACCTTTTGAAATTTTCATAACCGTAAAAAGCAAACGGAGGCAAACATGGAATATGATTTTCTTGTGGATACCTATGACACCGAACGGATCAAGACCCTCAGCGTTTGGAGTATGTTCAAGGATGATGACCTTCTCATCCGTCCCCACCCGCTGGACCGAAGAGATCGGAATCCTCTGGAGCACATGATCCATCAGTGCATGGGTGAAGACAAATGGTTCTGCAATATGTTCGGCATCGATGTCGGGGACGCCGCCGCTTCCCGAAAAGGAAACACGACTTGACTTCATTAAGCGGTATGCCGACGATTCCGAAAAACGACTGGGAATGCTGAAAGAAAAGGACAAATCCTGGTGGGAGGAAGAAATTGCTTTTTTTGATGCCCTGCGGGTAAGAACCTGGATTATGCTGCGAAGGATTGCCCATACGGCCCAGCATCGGGGAGAGCAGGCGTCTTTGCTGAGGATGCTGGGAAGAGAGGTCCACAGCATCTACGGACCGTCCGCCGATACAGGGGGATTGCCCCAAAATAATGCATCGACCATATATGCATATCCGGACATACCGTCTCTGATCCAGGGCGAATCCAAAGGCGGCTTGAAAGCATCCTTGCCGGGTCCGGGAATTGTTCCTTGCACCGAGCGTCCGGATCTTTAGGAATGGATTTGATGATTTTCTATTGAAAAAAATAACCAAGTATTGCAAAAGTGTCCGGTAAAGCGCATCATTTGCAACCTGTGATTATTTTAGTTTTCACGAACTATAACCATCAACCTATAATTGGAGAATCTATTGGCAGCTATAAAAATCGGTATCATCGGCGTTGGCAACTGTGCCAGCGCGCTGTTGCAGGGAATTACATATTACAGAGGAAAAAATCGCAATGACGCCGTCGGAATTCTAAATTGGTCGATAAACGGGTACACACCGGGTGATATCGAGGTGGTCTCGGCCTTTGACATCGATCAGAGAAAAGTCGGCAAAGACGTTCGCGACGCCATTTTTGAACTGCCGAATTGTACCCAAAAGTTTGTGGATCACATGCCAAAGGCAGGGGTCAAGGTGTCCATGGGGAAAATATTGGACGGTTTCGCCGAACACATGAAAAACTATGAACCGGATTACACTTTTTTGCTGTGTGACCAAAAAGAGCCGGCCCAACGGGACGTTGTCGAAATTTTAAAGGAATCCGGCACGGAAATCCTTTTGAATTACCTGCCGGTGGGGTCGGAGCATGCCACCCGGTTTTATGCGGAATGTGCCGTGGAAGCAGGGGTCTCGTTTATCAACAACATACCGGTTTTTATTGCCAGTGATCCTTCTTGGGCTCAACGATTCAAGGCCGGGAATATTCCACTGATCGGCGACGATGTCAAATCTCAGATGGGTGCAACCATTGTTCATCGCGCGTTGACGAACCTGTTTGAAAAACGGGGTGTCAGACTGGAAAAAACATATCAGTTAAATACCGGCGGCAATACCGATTTTCTCAATATGCTGGACAGGGACCGGGTCCATCAAAAAAAGGAATCCAAAACAGCCGCAGTTCAGGCCGTTATGCACAAAAAACTCCAGGGGCGCAACATACATATTGCCCCAAGCGACTATGTGCCCTGGCTGAACGACAAGAAAGTATGTTTTATTCGCATGGAAGGGCGGATTTTCGGCGATATGCCCATGGATGTTGAGCTGAGACTTTCCGTGGAGGATTCACCCAATTCCGCCGGCGCTGTCATCGATTGCATCCGGTTGTGCAAACTGGCCATCCAAAGAAACGTCGGGGGCGTGCTGGAAGCCCCTTCAGCTTACTATTGCAAACATCCACCGGTTCAATACACGGACGATGTTGCATTTTCATTGGTGGAAGAATTTATTTCAAACGGTTAACCTTTTTTGTTATGATACGAGGAATAATTTTTGATTTTGGGCGGGTCATATCGGCCCAAAAGCCGCCGGCTCTGTTTGCCCGATACGAGAAAGATCTGGGGAATCGCCCCCGATTCCATCAACGACGTCATGTTCGGCAGCGATGCCTGGAAAGAAGCTCTGGTGGGCCGGAAGACCGCCAAAGGGTTCTGGACCGCCATCGGACCTCAACTCGGGTTGAATTCTGCCGAAGAAATCGATGGGTTTCGTCGCCGTTATCATGCTGATGAGGCTATCAACCCAGGTGTTGCAGAACTCATTCATCTTCTGTGCGGCCGCTACAAACTGGCGGTGCTCTCCAATTCGCCGCCGGGTTTGGTGAACTGGCTGGCGGACTGGAATATACGCCACTTGTTCGATGTTGTTTTTTGCTCCGGCGACGAGGGGGTTGCCAAGCCCGATCCAACGGCCTTTGAGATGACCCTGGGCCGGTTGGGGCTTGAACCCGGGGCGGCCGTCTTTATCGACGATACCATGGAGCACGTAAAGGCCGCTGAAGCATTGGGGCTTCACGGCATCTGCTTTACCACCGCCGAGGTGCTGTGGGATCGATTAAATGCGTTACTTAAATCCCCATAAATCCCGCACAATATCACAAAGACGGGTTCAAGGTCTCCATCAACGGGGCACCATCACCTGGTGGAAGGCTTCGGCGACCTCGAAATCAGCCCCTTCGGCCATTTCCCGGCACCGCTCCCACAGCTTTTTTCCCAGATCAGGAATGTTTAGCTGGGATATTTGGCTGTCATGACAGCGCAGCGCAGCGAGCTTGAGGTCAAAGGTCTCGGTAATATCGATACGCAGGTTGATGTCTTCAGCGCCGAAGAACAGGATTTTTTGAACTTTATGGGGCATGAGCCCTTCTTCGATCAAATCCGGGTAGGCCGGCAGGTTTCTGGCATAGGGAAAGACCGCATCCAGGGTTACCTGACCGATGATGCGATGGTCCCTGTGCCAGATATAGCGCCGGTATGGATCCGATGTTACGATCATTTCAGGTTTATGCGTTCGGATTTGCCTCACGATGGCTTTACGGAAATCCGGCGTATCTTCGAGCCCTTGATCCGGATACCGAAGGAAAATCACATCAGAGACCCCCAATACCGTTGCGGCCGCTTTCTGTTCTTTTTCTCGAATTTTCCCAAGCTGTTGCGGCGTTATATCCGGATCTTCGGAGCCTTTGTCACCGCTGGTGCATACAACATAGATAACCCGTCGACCTTCCCGGGTCCACTTGGCGACAGAACCCGCCGAACCGAATTCTGCGTCATCCGGGTGGGCAGCAATCACCATTATTTCTGATCTATTCGACAAGTTGAGCCTCCTTTATTTTTAAATTTATCCGTTGTCCGTTCAGAGCCGACCGGTAGACTTCGAGGAGCAAAGAAGCGGATCGTGCCCATGTAAACTCAGTCACCGACCCCCGAATTTTAGACGGCGACAGTCGGTTTTGCTGCTTTTTTAACCATATGGCCTCGATGAGACGGGCAAAATGTTTTGGATCCGAATCCGTTGCCACATATCCGGTGACGCCGTTTTTTACAATTTTTTCCATGGCCCCCACCGGTGTTGTCACAACGGGCGTTCCGCACGCCAGGGCTTCCAGGGCCACCAGACCAAAGCTTTCATAGTAGGACGGCACGGCGAGAACATCCGCAGCGCTGTAATATTGTGGAAGGGTTTTCTGTTTGATCTTTCCGGCAAAGGTGATGTGATTTTGGATATTCATTGCCGTTGCTTCAGATTGGAGCTGTTGAAACATCGGGGAGTGGGGGCCGTCGCCTCCGACCATGACCAGCCGAAGACCCGGAAGATGTGTCAGGCGGCCAATGGTTTCCAACAGGCGGTGGAGCCCCTTTACGGGGGCATACCGTCCCACGTAGAGTACCATGAAGTCGTCGCCGGAAAACCCCAATTGCCGGCGGGCGGATAATTTATCCAAGGGTTTGAACCGATGAAGATCAACGCCGCACGGTATCACTGTAATTTTATCATCAGACACATCATCAAATCGGCTTAAATATTCCTTTTCCTTTTGGGTGGCAACCACCAGTCCATCACAAACCCCGGCCAGTCTTCGTTCGCTGGTGAGCCGCAATTTCGTCTCATGCTCCGACGAACAGGCCTGTTGTTTTACTGCGCCCATGGTGTGATACGTTAGCAGGTGATGGATATCCCAGGAGGACTGGGCCATGGCTCCCAAAACTCCGGAGAGCCAGTAATGACTGTGGAGGATATCATATTCAATATTTTTCTCGACTTTAAAGGATTCCAGATCATGAAAAAGTTGCGGCAAATACCCATAAAGGGAGCGTTTGGATACGGTGCTCCGGGTTCCTCCGGACAAGTGGATGAGCCGGACATTGTCATATAGATCCACCACCCGTTCGTGCCGGCCGGGATTGTGCTGGGTGAAGATATCGATGCAATGTCCCCGGCGGCCGAGTTCTCTGGCCAGCTCCCGAACATATACGCTCATACCGCCCGTATCTTGGGTTCCCAGCTCCCCAATAGGACTCGAATGAATGCTGAGCATGGCAATATTCAACGCCATCGGCGGACACTCCATTTGATTCTTCCCCGTTTATCCTTCCAGGTCGATCTTTAAGCGATACAGAGGAATCGGCGTGCTTCCCAATCGTTTTTTATAGACTTCATTGCCCTTTAACAGATCGTATCGGGGTCTTTTTTGTTCGATGCTGTCTTTAATACTGTATACTTTGCTGAGCAACCCGATACTCAGACGGCCAAACCGAGGGTCATATCCATTATTGTAAAGGAAAATCGTATGCTTATAATCGAAACACATCACACCGGCCGCCGGTACCCCGTCGATGTCTAAAAAAGACATCCTGAAAAACCCGTGCTGTGCCATCCTTTGGGCCAGCAGCAGGAAAAAAGACAACATGGGGTCGGTTAAAAATTCGGATTTATCCGGTCGGCTCGCTGTGAACAGAGAAAAAAAGATGTCCATATGTTCTAAAATTTCTTCCGGCCGTTTAATGACCCGGAACCGGACAAGACCCGCCTCGTTGAGCCGCCGGAGTTTACGTCGAATTTCATGGCGTTGTTTGCCTCCCAGCATCTGGAGATAGGACTCCCAGGTGTCGGGCAGTGCGATCTCAGAGCTTATACCCGCCGAGTCACAGGTAACGGCGTGTCCCATTCGCCGGGCGGCGTCGGGGAGTTTTGTGAGGGCGATGGACTCGGGTCTCAAAGCGCCCAATTCAAGGGATTGGACCCCCCTTTTTTTCAGGTAGGATAAGATGGCCTCAAGAAATTCTTCATGATGATTCGGGGCCACGACCATATCCTGGTAATCGCAGACATTTTCTCCCCCGAGGAACCGTGCCGTGTTTTCTTCCACATGCAGCGGCGCAACGCCGATGAGTTTTCCATAACGATATCCCGTCAGAATTTCGGGATCTTGATTGCCTCCGAATACCTCCCACCAGGTTTTCAGCCACACCGGAAGGACAAATAAACAATTCCAACCAAGGGCAGATTCTTCTTTTAAAAAGTAAGATTCAAAACCTTCAAAGGATTCTGTCCGGATTTTTATCGCGTGTTCTTTCTGCATCATGGATGTTTTTCGTTAGATCCCAATGGTGTTATTTGGATTGCAATTCTTTGGGTGCCGTTTCCACAACCCGAAGCCATGGGCCGTGAGAACTGCGGGCTAAGGATTTTTATCGATGATTTGCCAGCGAAATCCGTCTTTGGTATCCTCCACCCGGATGTTGGCCTGCAAAAGAATGTCCCGGATGCTGTCAGCGTCCGACCATTGTTGTTTTTTTCTGAACTCCACCCTCAATCGAAGCATTTGTTCCACCAATGGCGTCAGGTATTCTCGAAGGCGGTGTGGTGAAGGACCCAATTCCGCCCCCAAAAGCACAATTGATTCTCTCAGAATTTCACGCGCTTGAGAAATACTTTCGGCGTCCTCCAAATCCCTTTGCCCTTTCCAGACGGTGCTGTCCAGGGCCAAGAGGGCATTGGTGGCGGCTTTTTGATCCTGGTTCGCCAGTCCTTTGTGAAAAGAAGCTTCGATGACACTCGCTCTACTCAACACATTTTTTTTCGGGGCCTTCAGGTCGACGGCACCGTCGATCCCATCAGGTTCTTCGGAGGTCCATTCTCCGATGTCCATCTCTTCAGCCAGTGCCTCAAACGGCAGGAGGTCCCCTTTGCCGAATTTTATTTCACGGCCCATTCTTCGGATGGTGACGTCTCCGATGCCCTGGATATCTATTCGCCGGGCGTGGAGATCGATGATGCAGGCGGTATGCTCATCGATACCCAAAATGGTGGTGTCTTCCGGCAAAAGCGCCTCGAGTTTCCGAAAACGGGGTTCTCCCATAAAACAGAACCGTGTGTCGTGGGTTCCGCCTTCGGCGTTATTCCAATGGGGAATGACGACCAGGTTGAACCCGAATTGTGCTAAAATATCGAATCCGTCGATCCAGTGGATTTCCTGGCCGACTTTGTATATTTCGTATACGGGCAGTGTATGGCGACCCATGGTCAGAGCGGCTGCGCTTGCAGCCACCAGGCAGCCGCCGGATTGAATGACGGTATTGAGAATTTCGGGGATCGGTGTTTTCTGAAGCTGACGAACCGCATAGGTGGGGCTGCCCGGTCCCACCAGCACGAAATGTGCGTTTCGCAGCAAACGAAACGCTGTTTCAGCTTCAAATGCCGTGGTTTTCTCAGCGGATTTGTATGAAGCGACGGCGAGGGGCTTTTGGACGTGAGCCCTAAAATATTCCACGGCTTTTCTGGAAATCTCCTCGACATTCAACTGAAAACCGGCGGGGGTGTCTAAAAAAACCGCGTTGGGAGGGTCCGGCAGCCGGGCGAGGATTTTTTTGTGCACCTCCACCATTGTGGCGGTGAGTTCACCGGAGCCCATGAGGACAATCATACCCTCTGCTGACGACATATTATCTTTCCGAATCCTTTTTATATGTAATGTATTTTAATAGCACTTTTAAAGATAAGATATAAATCTTTAAATACAATCCCATTTTGTTTGCCCTCAATTAGGGGGTTACATATCCCATGTTGCATCTCCAAAAAAAGATCCATGATCCTTATTGAGAAATTTTTCGATATCCTTTCGCGTATCCCCCAGGCAAAACATCGGGCCGTGGCCGGGATAGCAGATTGTCTCATCCGGCCAGGATAAGACGATTTTACGTAATGTTTTCAGGGTGATCCGGAGTCCTTCTGCAGACCATGTTTTGCCTGGACCCCCTTGGAAAATTGTATCTCCAACCATGGCGGCATGATGGTCCTCAAGGACGAAAGATATTTGATCGGCACTGTGGCCCGGCGTATGATAGACTTTTATTTGATGACTTCCGAGGTTAACGGTGCTTCCATGGTGCAGCCATTGGTCGGCATCCAGATTTGCGCGGTGAGGGTCATCTCCGGGATGGGCCATTACCGGGACCCTCAGTTTTTTTCGCATTTGGGCCAGAGCGCCCGTGTGATCGGAATGGGCGTGGGTCAATAATATTGCCGTGGGGTCGCTTTCCGCCAGCAGTCGTTCCAACTCCTCCGGCTCTGCCCCAGGGTCGATCAGGACACTTTTTCGGGATTCCGAACAGACCAGCCCATAGGCATTCAGACCCCATGGACCGACTTGGGAGGTTCGAATCTGCAGCTGAAGCGCATCATAAATTTTGATCATACCGGGACTCTTTTACCGTTAAGTTTAACCCTGATTGATCGCAAACATACCGGGAGAAATATTATGAGTGTTTAGTTTTGTTTTAGCGTATTGGGGACAACAACGAATTCAGGTGAAAAAATTTCAGCCGGCATCTCCTCCCACAGCCTTTGGCAGAATGACCCACGGATCGTATATCGACCGGGTGCGATACCACGGGGCAATTGCCAAAGGATTCCCGCCATCTGGTCCATATGGGAAAATCGAGGGCAGTCGCTTTGGGCGGCGGATGCAAACGACGGTTTAAAACGGGTGATCTTCCTGGGTGGACCGTCCTTTTGGACACCCTCCAGAACAAATTCAGGAATGACGCCGATGGGAAATGACGTCATCCTGATGAACTTCAGTGCCATGGTCTCCCCCGGCAGATAAAAATCATAATCTGTTACGAGCCCAATCAGTTTGTTGTGTGCTGAAATATCCGTGCCCACGCCGGATGTTTTCTCATCCCATGAGCGCGGGGGCCCCACATCCACATGTACGAAGTTTCCCTGATAGTAGCCGGTACCGCCGAACCCGAGTTCTTTGATATAATTCCAGATATGCCTGGATGACGTTCCGGCGATTTTCATGTCTGCCGCCATTCCGTATTGATGGAGGCTGGCCGTTGCAGCCAGTTTCCCCTTTTTGCGAAGATCGGTGTTGTATTGGGGGCTTCTCCATCCGGAAGCAATGGTGATTTGTGCCCCCGGATGAAAACGATCTTCTAAAAAGTCGATAAACTCGATCAGCCGCAGGGATACGGTGAACCCGCCCGGATCATGGTTAGCTCCAAACAGACCGTCAATGGCTTTGAGGGCCTTTTCATTATAGATGCCCTTACCTGCCCGGTATCTCCCATTAAAGGAAATTCCGTTTTTTGCGCTGACAAGATTAAGCCTCCCGTCGCCGGTGTAAACGTAGCGGCTGACATCTGTGGTGTTTACAGATGCAGTGATGCCCGGGGCAGCAAGACCCAAAATTAATAGCGCTATAATTCCAGCTGTTTGTATTCGTTTCATCCAATATAAGAAATAAAAGACATACTATGTTTCACATTCGGTTTGCCGTCCGTCAGGGTTCAATCCATTGGCGAGAGAACCGCCCTTTCTCCAAACCCAGCACGAATCGACCACATAATTTTCCATCACATCAGATGGAATTCCATTGCCACTCGGTTGTGTATCATTAAAAACTTTGTAGCCCTGCACGATTGCCGGCGCCATGGCCAGTAAAAGTGTCGTCAGATGTAAACATCGTTTGCTTTTTCCCAGGATTTTTCTTACTTTTGATGTAAATCCCGGGGCGATTCTCAAACCTTCGATCGCGTCAAGACTGCCGGCTGTTTCTTTGCATTCTTCATATGGAACGCCCGGCATCTGAACCTTTATTTCTTTGATGGTGAGAGATGAACACTCGATGTGCATCTGGATAACCATATGGTGAAGGGTGCGAGGCGGGTGTTCTCGACCTGAAACATAGATGGGAACCCGTATATCCTCTTTCAACACCCCTTCAGCGACGATGCTTTTTTCATCGTATTCGTATGTAAAGATCTCAATATTTCTGGCATGAAGCTTTCTGCGCTTGTGGTGATTATCCGAAATCATCATTTTCTCCGGTAACATGTCCCCGCAACAGCGGGAGGTCTTTTGAGCTTAGAAAATAATTGACAAAATTAATTTGCCAATAAAGTATAGATGATTTTACATTAATCCCGATCCCCCGGCCGTGGTGAATGTTTCCCCTTTGGGTGAATACACGGTCGTTGACGGTCCGACCAAAGGCCCTGGGCAATCCATTTTTTTCAAGTGTTTATGAAATGTAACAAGATGATGTCTGATTCACCAAAAAACGAGCAGAATGTCAAGACTTCAATTCTTCAGGGTCTGGCGGCGGCCTGGCCCATTTGCCTTGGGTATATTCCCATCGGACTTGCTTTTGGCGTGCTGGCCCAGAAGGCCGGGCTTGGCTCGGTTGAAATCATGCTCATGTCTATTCTGGTCTTTGCCGGCAGCGCCCAGTTTATTGCCGTATCCATGCTGGCCGCAGGGGCCGGGGCGGCCTCGATAATTGTTACGACCTTTGCGGTTAATCTGAGGCATTTTTTGATGAGTTCGTCTCTGGCGGTATTTTTGGGCGATGCGACCCGAAAGAAACTATCCCTTTTCGCCTACGGGGTTACCGATGAAAGTTTTGCCGTAAACCATGCCCGGTTCAGCCAGAAGACCTGGGGGCTGGATCAGGCGCTGGTGGTCAACCACACGGCAAACGTTGCCTGGGTTGCCAGCACCCTCATCGGCGGATACAGCGGCAGATTTTTTCCAGAAGGCGCCTTTGGTATTGATTATGCACTGACGGCGATGTTTATTTGCCTTTTAATATTTCAGCTCAAAGGGCGTATATATGTGATTACGGCGATCATATCCGGTCTGGCGGCGGCAATTCTGTCACTGGTAATTTCCGGCAGTTCATACATTGTGCTGGCTTCCATATTCGCGGCAACGACGGTTCTCGGTGTAAAAAAATGGATTCAATGACGATTCATACGGGGTATTTATTCATTGTTTTCGGCATGGGCCTGGTGACCTATCTGCCCCGGTGGCTTCCCCTGTTTTTCCTGGCCCGGCGGAATCTCCCCCAATGGTTGATCCAATGGCTCGACCTGATTCCGGCGGCGATTCTCAGCGCCCTTTTAGTGCCGGAGCTGGTCACCGTCGGCACGCCCCGCCACCTGGTCCTGTGGCGGCCGGAGCTTTGGGTGGCCTTGCCGACCTTTGTTTTTGCGCTAAAAACGAAATCCCTGGGAGGTACCGTTGTCGTCGGGATGGTGCTGTTTTGGGCCGTCCAAAAGGTTATGTGAATATCCGGGTTTCGCCGGATGCGGTGCTCACTTTCAGGATCGCTGCCATCACTGGTTCCCACAATTTCCTCCACGATCCTTAATCCTTTGGAATTATGTGGAAACTTCCCCACTGCTAACTTATTGAAATAACGAAGTCACTTCGCCGATATCATTGCACGGCAAAGCGTCCCCTCTGAACACGCATGCTTTTTAAGATTGTAAAGATCGTATAGTTAATAAATGGTTGTAATAAAAATTTGGATGCTTATATTCATTGGTTGGCCGTTATACAGCAAAGGCCCCGGCCCAAAGGACCCGGTCTTTTTTATGACTGAATTTATAAGGAAATGCACTCAGTGAAAAACGTTGCAAGAAATGAAAATATAAGAAACATCGCCATTATCGCACATGTCGACCATGGCAAGACCACCCTTGTTGATGCCATGTTCAAGCAGAGCGGGCTCTTCAGACCGGGCCTTGAAGTCGACGAGAGAATCATGGACAGCATGGATCTGGAGCGGGAGAGAGGGATCACCATTGCTGCGAAAAACTGTTCGGTGCGATGGAAAGGCGTAAAAATAAACATCATCGATACCCCCGGTCATGCCGATTTCGGCGGTGAGGTCGAGCGCGCACTTTCCATGGCTGACGGTGCGATTCTTCTGGTTGACGCTTCTGAAGGTCCGTTGCCCCAGACCCGTTTTGTGTTGAAGAAAACTCTGGAGAGAGGCCTCAAGGTTATTGTTGTAATCAACAAGATCGATAGAAAGGATGCCCGGCCTGATGCGGTGCTCGATGAGATCTATGACCTTTTCATAGACCTCGATGCAGACGAGGAACAAATTGATTTTCCGTATCTTTATGCCATCGGACGTGAAGGCATTGTGAAAAAGACTCTCACCGAACGCCGGGACAATCTTCACCTTCTCTTTGAAACCATCCTCGATGAAATACCGGCGCCGCAGTTTGATCCAAAAGAACCGTTCCAGATGCTGGTATCGGATCTAGGGTATTCGGATTATCTCGGAAGGCTCGCCATCGGCAGAGTCTTTAACGGGAATGCCCAATTTAATGACACCATGGCTTGCATCAACGATAAAGCGGAGCACCTCCCCCTCAAGATCTCCAAGCTTCAGGTATATGACGGCGTGGAGCTCAAGGCTGTCGAAACTGCAGAGCCCGGCGAAATTGTTGTTCTTTCCGGGATCGAAGATGTAATGATCGGTGACACGATCTGCACAAAGGAGTATCCGAAATCCTTAAAGAGGATCACCGTTGACGAGCCGACCATCTCCATGGAATTCACCATAAACACATCGCCGTTGCGGGGCAAGGAGGGTAGGATCGTTCAGTCAGGCAAGATCCGTGAGCGGTTGATTAAGGAGACCCTCCAAAACGTCGGAGTGAGGTTTGAACAGACCCAGGACCGGGACCGCTTTATTGTGAAAGGCCGGGGAGAATTCCAGATGGTTATCCTTATCGAAACCATGCGAAGGGAAGGGTTTGAGCTTTCTGTGGGCCGGCCCAAGGTGATTTTCAAACATGAAAACGGAAAAATCCTCGAGCCGATTGAGAAACTGTTTGTGGATTGTAATGAAGATTTTTTGGGGATTGTGACCGAAAAGCTCTCCATGAGAAAGGGACGGCTGACAAACCTTGTCAATGACGGAAACGGACGGATACAGGCTGAGTTTTCCATTCCCTCGCGGTCTTTGATCGGTTATAGAGATGAATTCCTTACGGACACAAAGGGAACCGGAATTATGAACACCCTTTTTGCAGGGCATGAAGCATATCGCGGTGATTTCCCCACCCGGTTTACCGGCTCAATTGTTTCAGACAGGCAGGGGCGCGCTGTTGCATACGCGCTCTTTCACCTTGAACCCAGAGGCCGCCTTTTCATTGCTCCCGGAGAACTTGTTTATGAGGGAATGGTCACTGGCGAGCACAATAAAGAGGGTGACATCAATGTCAATCCGAGCAAGGAAAAGAAGCTTTCAAACATGCGGGCTTCAGGAAAAGATGAAAGTACTGCATGCTCGCCGGTGAAGCCCATGACACTCGAGTGGGCCATAAGCTTTATAGCAGATGATGAGATGGTGGAGATTACACCAAGATCCATCCGGATGCACAAGCGGGTGCTTTCCAGACAGAAACGGCATCAGATGCGATCGCCAAAAAACAGAACTTGCTTAGGCGTTCATTAATTTGCAATTCTGATTAATCAAATCCCTTTCATCAGCGCACACTCTATTTGGACGCTTCAAAACAAATAGAGTGAAATGCCGCTTCAAGAAATCCTTTCAATGCCGGGTGGCTTTTAGCCTGTTCGTAAAAAGCTTGGCTATGATGGGTTGAAGAGATCAGAGAAATATATCATGGGTAATAACAAAAAAGAGATCGACCGGCGCAGGACGTTTGGCATCATCAGCCATCCGGATGCAGGGAAGACCACATTGACGGAAAAGTTCCTTCTTTACGGCGGGGCCATTCAGCAGGCAGGTGCCGTCAAGGCCCGGAAGGCGGAAAGATATGCCACCAGCGACTGGATGACCATAGAAAAGGAAAGGGGCATATCCGTCACCACATCGGTGATGAAGTTCAATTATCGGGACTTTGAGATCAATCTTTTAGATACCCCCGGTCATCAAGACTTCTCCGAGGATACCTACAGGGTTCTTACGGCGGTTGACAGCGCCCTTATGGTCATCGACAACGCCAAAGGGGTCGAGCTCCAGACCGAGAAGCTGATGGAAGTCTGCCGGATGCGCAACACCCCCATAATGACCTTTATCAACAAGCTGGACCGGGAAGGAATGGCTCCCCTTGACATCCTTGATGATATCGAAAACAAGCTTCAGATCGAGTGCACCCCCCTTTCCTGGCCCGTGGGCATGGGAAAAAGATTCAAGGGGGTCTACAACATCTATAGAAAAGAGCTCCATCTTTTTGCCCCGGGTGGGGAGACACGGCCTATGGATGGCATTTTGATCAACGACCTTTCGGCCTCGACACTTGATGAGATTCTTGGGAGCCAGGCAGATGAGTTAAGAGAGGATGTTGAATTGATCGAAGGCGTTGCAGATCCTTTTGATCTCGACCATTACCTGAAAGGCAACCAGACCCCCGTTTTTTTCGGAAGTGCCGTCAATAATTTTGGCGTGAAGGAAATGCTGGACGCTTTTGTCGAGATGGCTCCGTCTCCCGGTCCCAGGGCTTCCGTGACGCGGGACGTCTCTCCCTACGAGGAATCTTTTTCCGGATTTGCATTTAAAATCCAGGCGAATATGAATCCGGCGCACAGGGACAGAATTGCTTTTATAAGGATTTGTTCCGGGAAATTCACCCGGGGCATGAAAGCAGTTCACCACAGAATCGGAAAAGAAGTTATATTTTCAAATGCTATCATTTTCATGGCCAATGCATGTGAAAACGTGGCGGAAGCCTATCCCGGCGACATCATCGGCATTCAAAACCATGGCACCATTAAGATCGGTGACACATTTTCCGAAAAAGAGCCCTTGAAATTCTGCGGAATTCCCAATTTTGCCCCCGAATTTTTCCGAAAGGTCATTCTCAAGAACCCCATGAAAGCAAAACATCTTCAAAAAGGGCTGGCCCATCTTGCAGAAGAGGGAGTGGTTCAGGTTTTCAGACCGGTTGCCGGAAACGACTATATCCTCGGCGCTGTTGGACTGCTGCAATTTGACATTACCATGGGACGTCTCAAATCTGAATATGGTGTTGATGCGGTTTACGAGCCGGTCGGTTATCATGTTGCGCGATGGGTGAAATCCGACGATCCAAAAAAAATGGCGGATTTTGAGAAGCAAAACAGGTCCAGCATTGCAGTGGACGCCGAAGGGGCAAGTGCCTATCTGACCACAAGTGAATGGCAGCTCGACTATTGCATAAAAGAGTGGCCCGGAATAACATTCAACAAGACTAGGGAAATCAACGAATAAGGGTTTATAGTATTCCATGATCGAGGACGTTGAAAGAATGAAGAAGGACAATTTTTATCGAACATTTTACAGGGCGTTCGTGGAGAAAAAATATGAAAGGAACTTTCCTGAGGTGGTTGATTTTAACGGTTGCCATCATTGTAACGTCATATTTGCTTGACGGGATACGTATCAGTGGTTTTCCATCTGCCCTCTTTGCTGCGGCTATTCTAGGCATACTGAATGCTTTTTTCCGGCCGATTCTATTAATATTGACCCTTCCCATAAATATATTGACCCTGGGCATTTTTACCTTTGTGATAAACGCAATTATGCTTATGATGGTATCGGGCGTGATATCCGGATTCGAGGTTGCCGGATTCTGGTCGGCGGTGTTTGGGTCGCTGTTGATCAGTCTGGTGAGTTGGATTCTCACTTCTTTTGTCAATGAGCGGGGAACGGTACAGTATATCGATTTGAAAAATATCGGCGACAACCGGTGGGAATGATATACAAAAATCCGTTTTCAGCTCCGCCTGCCTGTCTTGGCCTGTCATCACGATTTAAACGGTGTGCGGCTTTATGGGCAGCTGATCGATAAACGCATTCAAGATACGATAGAGGGTATAAACGCTTTCAATGTTGACGTGTTCGGTCTCGGAATGCTGGCTTTGATCACCATCGGCACCCCAGATGATCCCTTTGATTCCGTATTCCGAAAGAAATCGGGCGTCGTTGGATCCGTCTTCAAATCCCACCGCGGTGTTTTTTGAAGTCCCCAACAGCAGATCCAGATAAGATGAGGGATCTTCATCGAAAATCGGTGAGATGTTTTCCACCACCACCGTGCTGTGCAATTCTTTTTGCATCTTGGCGATGAAGGCTTCCATGTTGTCATTTCCCGTGTAACGGATGTCGAGGACCGCCTCGGCGTATTTTGGAACCCGGTGAAATCGTTTTCCGGCCTCGATACGGCTGATATTTACAGCCCTGTGCCAGTGTTCCGGGGCCGATCTCACAAAATATGTCCGAATTTTAATGTAATCGTCCATCAGTTTTTCCAGGGCGTTTTCACCCCACCAGGGTCTTGGGTCGTTGGCGGCCTTTCCCTTTGAGATGAGCTTCAGCCGGAGGAGCCCTTTTTCTTTAACCACGATTTTTTCGACGCTGCCGCCGTCCAGAACGATGCAAAAGTCTGTTTTAATCTTCTGAAGCGCCTTTTTTGCACCGTTGAACCCGCCAATTTCCTCATCACTGGTAATCAAAATTCCGAATGGCAAATCATCCGGGCGTTTCCCCTGGTTTCGGAGTCGCTTCAGGTGTTTTTTCAACAGCACCAGCGACAGGGCAACCGCATATTTATCATCGAGGCTTCCCCGGCCGTAAAGCATTTGATCTTTTTCTACAGGAACGAAGCGTTCATCCGGAGAATCGACGACATCGATGTGAGACATGAGCAATACCGGGACAAAACCGCTTGAAGGCGCAACTATAATCGACGGAACTTTCGGATGGTCGAGGAGCCTGTATTCAATCTCATTTGTTTTTAAAAAATCTTCAATAAACGTCACGCATCGCCTGATTTCCATAGGGTTTGAGTGCATCGACTTGAATCGAATCAGATCTTTTGTCAGGGGGATAATCCGGTCCATTTTTGTTTTTTAAAATTTTCTTTTATGAGATTTATGCTTTTTCACCGGTCCTACCCTTAAGCGCATCTGCTGTTTTTGAGAAAACTTCCGGTATAAAGGCGCAGATGGATATAATATAGCATGTTTATTCCATGGATTACAATCCGAAGCACAACGTTCCCAGGATTGACAGTATTAAGATCATCACCATAAAAATACAATCCAATATGCCGTCAATGATTTTATCCGACATCGTATCTTCCGTGATCCCTCTAGTTGTCATAAAAAAAATCTTGAGCCTCCTCAACGGAATCGAAAAATATCCAATCTTGTTTAATGGTCACCCGGCCCTGTTTTCTGGTTATTTCAATGGCGGTGTTTCCATGATATTCATAGCTTTCATGGTAATCTGGGTAAACTTCGTGTCTGGTCATTTTCGTCCTCCTAAAATTTATGAAATTCAATATGAAAAAATCGATGAAGGGGACATCTTGTGAGGTAATACTCGGTTCTGCCACCGTTGGATCTTGCAACTGTCTGGAAGTTCATGTTTAAAAACAAGGGTTGGCCCCAGAGGACACCGCCAAATCCATAAAATCGATGTTGCATATTTTAACCCTCTTTGTTTATTTAAATTTTATTAGTTTATATAAATAAACACAATCAGCAAAAAAATTACCTGAATTCCCGGCAAATCCAGATTATCTTGCCAATGATACGGACGCTATCTATTTCATTGCCTTGAAGATAAATGGGAGAATAGTCCTTGTTGTCACTGTGTAAAACAAGTTTATTGGGATGTTTTTCCAGCCGTTTAACCATAATCGTGTCATCAATACCAACAGCGTATACAGCACCCGCAAGGATATCTTTTTGAGACTCGTCAATAAGTACGGTATCACCGTCTTTTATTTCCGGTTCCATACTGTTACCGAAAATATCCATTAGAACTATCTTGTTTATGTTCCCCTTTCGGGTCAGCCACTCCTTCCGAAAAGCATAATAACCTTCTATTTCGGATCCGACTTCAAAAGAACCTCCTCCGGCACTTAGTCTGGCTTTGACCCTCGGTATATTTTTAAATATGGAATCGCCGGAGGCCGATGGTTTCAGGAAGGTCGGACCGGAACCTGTTTCGACCCAGTCCGGATTTAAGCCAAAGGTTCGATACAGTTTCAATATCCATTTGTCCGGGATAGAATTTTTTTTCCTGGCTTGGGTAATTGCCGATCTGTTGATATCAAGGGCGGACGCCAGTTCGGTTTGTGACGCGATTCCCGTGGCTTCACAAATCCGTTGTAAAAAGGAATCAAATTTATTGTTGGGCATATAATTCTCCGGTTTCTTATGGGTTGGGAAGGAGTGTTTATATTATTAAACATGATTATTTATAAAATGCAACACTTTTTTTAAAAAAAAATCACACGTTGTTACCCCGGGGAACAGCACGCCAGAGGCGGACACGTCGATAACGCCGGAAAATTCCGCTATTCACGGGTCTTCTATCACCGGGGAGCATTCTCGACGCTTTCTCAATTAAGGGGAGATATTCGGTATGTGCTTATTTCAAAACCGACCGTTCGCGGGCTCAAAATTACTTGCCGGGAGATTTTGAAATGGCCTACAGAGGATACGGACGGACAGGGATGGGTTGCATTTAGCAACAGCAGGTTACTTTGGGTGTTCTTCTATCCCAAATCAAACCCCTTCTATCCAAACCGCTTCGCCTTTCAAAGCCACTGTAATAGGGATCGTTTTTTTGCCTGCGGTCGATGAATTCAAAAGTTATTCCCACCGGGACCCTGCTTTTGCGTCTTTCTTTGCCGCTTCTGCGCTCTTTTTGAAGATAAGGATAAGACCTCATCAGGACACTCCTGGTCGCACATTTCGAGGATAAAAATTTGAGTCTGACGCCGGGATTGAGAAACGGGATCATTTTTTCAGTCTATTCTACCATATATAGTAGAACTATATTAACATTGAACTATATACAGGGATTTTGTGGGTATTGTCAAATAAAAAAGGCAGAACCTTTGCCGGCCCCACCTTTTTAATCCAAAATATCCGGTTATTTTTTTATTCTGATGCTCTCCGTTTTAGCCTTCTATCCAACCCGCTTCTCCGTTCCTTACCCGATCTTCGTTCAGGTATGTAAGAGGTGTAGGCATATTCCCGCCGGTCCGTTCCTGAGCGCCGGCCGCCGTTATCGTGTAATTCATCGGTCATGGGCGATACGGATTCTTATTGGGTCTTTCTTGAATTGCAAAAGTTCGCCCGGTTGAATTCCGGAGATTTACCGGGCGAGAGCATTTCCTGCAGCTTGCTGCAGGAATCATCAATAGGAACACCGAGGGTATCTTTTGCAGTTTGTCGAAGCAATTCAAGGATTCCGTTTCAACGGCGCTGCAGGAAACTCCGGCTGTTTTGAATACGTTCGTTACTGGGTTAGATGTATGCAAAAATCATGCAGCGTCAGGAAAGTTTCTCGCTTCCTGGTATTTCAAATAGTTAGCTCAAATAATTTGCGAGCAGGCCGTAAAATTGTGAAATGAATACCATATTTATTATTACTTTGGTTACATATTGGGTAATTCAGGTAACATGGGAAATGGAATGCAGTATGGAGCACCACAGGATAATAATTTCTTTTTATACAACCCCTGAGAACTTGACACATGGCTATTCGAATTTTCGTTTGAGTTCCACCAGGGTTGCGCCCCAACCGCCGGCTTGAAGGGGTGCATTTCTAAAGGATTCCACCCGGGGATTTTTTTTCAAAAGCCCTTGAACCCGTTTTTTCAATATTCCCCGGCCCTTTCCATGAACGATTCGTACAGAAAAAATACCTGCATCGACACAAACAGAAAAGTAATCGACCAGAAGATCAGAAACCTCTTTAGGTTTAAAGGTGTGAAGATCTAAAATATCTTGGATGGGCATTTTTACAGGTTTCACGTAAAAACGGCTCTCTTTTGAGGAACATTATATGGACTTGATATTACTGTCGATAGTGATATGATATCCGTTATATCTTCAGGATACACCCCGTATGGCTTTTATCGTGTATCGTTTCCTTAACGTAACACCATGGCTTCGCTTAAATGATTAAATTTCTCATTCTCCCGCTTTTTGCGTATATCCTCGGCTCCATTCCCTGGGGTCTGGTTCTGACCCGGATTTTTACCTCGACGAACATCCGGCAGGAGGGGAGTGGAAATATCGGTGCAACAAATGTTAGGCGCGTGGCAGGGCCAACGCTCGGGATTTTAACCCTTGCCGGTGATTTCCTCAAGGGCGCCGTTCCGGTCTGGTTGGCGGTATCCTTGACAGAGTCGAATGAATTGTGGGCGGCTATCTACATTTCATTGGTTGCCTTTGCAGCCTTTATGGGCCACCTTTATCCGATATATATGAAATTTAAACACGGCGGCAAAGGCGTTGCAACTGCAGCCGGGTGTTTTGCCGTAATATCACCTCCGGCATTGGGGGTTGTAATTCTGGTTTTTATCCTGTTTGTTTGCGGGTCCAACCGCGTTTCGCCGGCATCCCTGGCCGCCTCCGCCGTTCTGCCGATTGCTGTCTGGAAGGCCACCGGCTCAACAGTCTTCACGGGATGCGCCGCTGCAACTGCTGTATTCATTGGTTTTCGCCACATAGAAAACATCAAAAGACTTCTGTCCGGTACGGAACCTGCTATTTGGAAATAAACAGACAGATACCTAAAACTGTTGTTCCGGGTGTTCACCGACGATTTTTTACTCAATGTCTTTGAATTGTTTTACAGCCAGATACAACAAATACCCTCCGGAAATATTTTCCACTTTAAAACCATTCTGCTCCAGAATTCGCAAGGCAAAATAAGACCGTTTTCCTTCATAACAGTATGTCCATATTTCCCGATCCCGGGGAAGTTCCGACATCCGACTCCTTAAGTCGGGCAGATGGATATTCACCGCATTTTTAACATGACCTCTTTTAAATTCGAAAGGTCCGCGAACATCAAGAATAAAGGCATCTGATTCGGAAAGATCCTCCCAATGGACAATTGACGTATATCCCTGGATCAGATTTGATGCGATCATACCCGCGAGGTTGACGGGGTCCTTGGCAGAGCCGTATTGCGGTGCATAGCATAGTTCCGATGACTCAAGATCGAATACGGTTCCGTTATGCTGGATGGCTGTTGCAATCACATCGATTCTTTTTTCGACACCTTCCGTCCCGACGGCCTGAGCACCCAATATCCGTCCGTTTTTTTTCGAAAAAATTAATTTGAATGTTATGGGTTTTGCGCCTGGATAATATCCGGCATGGTGATTCGGGGTGAGGTAAATTTTTTCGTAAGGTTTTAAATCTTCATTTCCATCCAACTGCTTCAATGTTTTTTCGCTGATGCCCGTGGCCGCGATGGTCAGGCCGAGCACACCGCACACTGTTGTGGCCTGGACGCCGCGAAATCGCGGCGGCGCAGTTTTGTTGTTTCCCATGATGACATCCGCCGCTATTCGTCCTTGACGGTTGGCCGGGCCTGCCAGCGGAATCAGGCCTTGTGCGGCGGTGACAAAGTTTTGCACTTCAACGGCATCACCGACAGCAAAAATGTTTTCATCGCTGGTGCGCATTTGATCGTCAACCAAAATTCCTCCCAGGCTGCCAATGGCAAGACCTCCCGTTTTTGCCAGCTCAACCTCCGGATGAACGCCAATGGCAAGAATGACCACATCCGCTGTAACCGTTTTGCCGGATTCGATCATAATCTCTATCATACCATTGTTTTGCCGTCTGAATCCGGTGACAGGACTCCCCAAAAAGAGTGAAATATCTTTGAACTTAAGATGATCATGGATGAACGCTGCAATTTCAGGATCTAAAAAAGGCATGACCTGTGGCAGCATTTCGATGATGGAGGCATCTATCCCCTGTATTTTCAAATTTTCGGTCATCTCCAGACCAATGAATCCGCCGCCGATGACAGCGGCTTGTTTCACCGTTCGGGTTTTAATCCAGTCGATAATCTTGCGCATGTCCGGAATGGTGCGCAAGGTAAAGATGCCCGGGATGTCTATCCCTTTGAAATCTGGTTTTATGGGTGCCGCTCCGGGAGAAAGGACAAGGGCATCGTAGCTTTCACGATATACTTCTCCGGTTTTTAAATTTTCAACCTCGATTGTTTTATTTTTTCGGTCAATATATCGGACATTATGTTGTGTTCTTACGTCGACATTAAGCTGTCTTTTAAACAACTCCGGTGAAGCAATAAAAAGCGACCGCTCTTTTGGAATAACTTCTCCGATATGATACGGGAGACCGCAATTGGCAAAAGAGATATGGGATCCGCGTTCAAATAGGATAATTTCGGCATCTTCGCTAAGTCTTCTTGCCCTTGCAGCGCACGACGCTCCGCCTGCAACACCGCCAACGATCAGCAATCTTTTTCTCTTTGTCATTTTATGATATCCTGATGCATTTTGTCTTGTGGAGCCTTAATACACGGTTTGACAAATAAAATAGGCTCCCCCAAGTGGATTAAGTTAGAAAAGAGACCAAAAAAAAGCGATCAAGCCAGCCATAACAAAGTTACTTTCAACCAAAAACTCCGACCGGATTCCGGGAAGCATATGACCGCGTTCGTGGGCTGAAAGAACGACGAAGATAAAAGCGGGGCAGATCGCAAGGGCAAATCCGAGACTCGAAATAAGATGTAAGACGCTGGACAAAATCAGAATGCTAAAATTTATTATCAGTATTATTTTTAAAAGGCCCAGGGTTCGCTTTTCTCCCAGAAATATGGGTATCGTCTCTTTTCCCACAATGCGATCGCCCTGGATATCAAGAACGTCAAAAAATGCCGTTCTGACAAAGACCAGGCTTAGAGACCACAAGAGTATGATTACCGTACTCAGACGAATATCCCCGGATACGGACAAAGGAGGCAATACAGATGTCACGATTCCCCATGCGATCGCAATAAGAACAGTTTTTGATCCCGGGATATCCCTTATCCGCCGGTATTTGCTGTTTGAAAAATGTGCCGGTATAAGCCTCAGGTTGTAAGAAAGTCCCATTATGCTCATGCCGAGAAGAATCAGAAAAGGTATGGTTCCTGATGAATAGGCGATGAACAGCCCGGCACCCCCCGCCGTAAAAGCGAGAAGGGCAAGGGGGATCTTGTTTTTGTGATAAAAAAAAGACCTGTCAGGATCATTGTATCGGTCTGCCTTTGTTCCGATCAGGTTGTTGAAGATATGCATGGATTGAACATAAAGCACGGATATAAATACATACGGCAAGTAGTTTGAAATTCCCTGAATCTTGATACAGGCATAGCAAAGGAATCCGGCACCCATGGATACATAGATATTTGTGAGGAGAAGGGCTCGCTGGGCAGCAAACACGCTCCTTTTCCAGCGCTGCTTCTTTTTATAAGGGCGGGACTTCGAGCTTTCTGTAGATTTTATTGATGACCCAGTTCGGGGTGGAAGCGCCTGCTGCAATTCCAACACAGCCTGCTTCAGAAAGTGCATCCATATCGATTTCCGATTCATCTTGGATGTGATACGTCGGTTTGCCGGTTTTTTTGGCAATTTCGGCAAGGCGCTTTGTATTTCCGCTGTTATACCCCCCCCACAACAATCACGGCGTCCACAGAACCTGCCAGGTCATGGACTTCAGCCTGGCGCTTGGCGGTGGAATCGCAGATAGTATCATAGATCTTGTAGTGGGGAAAATTTTGGTTTGCCCAGGTTTTTACCTTTTTAAAAAAAAGGGTGTTCTGTGTGGTCTGGGCAACAATTATGGCGTTTTTAAACGAAGGAAGAGAATCAAGATCATTGATACTGTCGACAACATACCCTTTATCTTCCGCATACCCCAGGAGACCGATGACTTCAGGGTGTTCTTTGTCTCCAATAATGATGGCTGCGCATCCTTGTCGTGCATGTTTCCGGATGATGGTTTGTACCTTGATAACCCGGGGGCATGTGGCATCGATAATCTTGAAACCGGCCTTTTTCAGATTTTTTTTGGTGTCGAGGGGAACGCCATGGGCTCTAATCAGAACCGTACCGGAGCCATGATCCGGAACTTGGTCGAGGATGGATATCCCTTTTTCTTTCAATAGATTTAAAACCTGGGGATTGTGTATTAGAGGCCCAAAGGTGCAGATAGGATTTTCGTGTTTGTTCGGGGAATCCAGGACCATTTCAACGGCTCTGCGGACTCCCATGCAGAAACCGGCGTTCTTTGCAATTAATATTTTCATCTATCACATGCTGGTTCGGCTCAACGCATTAAATTTAATGCATAAAACCAGCTTATTGTATCGAGTTGTAATATTAGGATTTCAGAAAAATATTGTGGCCCACAAGGGCCAGTGAATGAATGTGGGCCTTTAAGAATTTCTGATCTCCAAATATACTGGTCAATCTGATGCCGTTCTCCTCGGGTTCTACGGTATCAACAGCTTCCATAACCAGTATCTTCTCATCTTTTTCAATCAAGTATGCGTTTGCCTCACACATGGTATTATTCCTTTTAAATTTTTTTCGATAAGCGCCTCAATAAGATGGGGAAGCGGCGTTGAGGGTAAACCTACGATTTCCACATTTTCCTGGGTCAGCGGTATCAGCAGTTTTTTAGCGGGGCTCTCAGCCACGGCTTCTGCTATTTTGGGTGTAACTTCTCCCATCATGGAATGGGCCATGATAATGCTGACCGGCCCGATGATAATATTCACTTTTTTGGACATCTGAACAATGGCATTTTCTCCGGATGCACCTCTGTTGGCCCTGGCTTTCAGCATCTGAGCGGTGGCGATTGCATTGGTGCCAAGAGCGATAATTTCAACGGTTTCTCCGAAAAGGTCTTTTAGTCTTTTGATGACCGCGCTTCCGATACCGCCGCCCTGGCCGTCAATTACGCATATCCGAACCAAGGCCGATTTTTTTTCTGTTGGATTCATATTGTGAAATTTCAAAGCGTTATGGAAAAACCGTTCGGAATCGTTGTGTGACTATCAGATAACGGCAGCCGCGTCAATGGAAACGACCATATGATTGTCCCTGTTTTTTTACGCTGATTTATGTACGGGTTTGAGTCGTTATTGACTCAGAATATCTGAATGGGATATTTTTTTGAAAGTCAAAAATTTTACAGTTTTTTTATTTTGACCCTGTTGCGCCTTTGTCTTTTTGAAAGTCGTCTGCCGGGACCTTTTTTTTTCGTTGTTGGGATCCACCCCACCGTTTCCTCGCTTTCGATCTCCTTTATATCCATATAAACCGCCATGGCCATCTTTTCTTCAAACCCGGGAGAGTCGATGGTCGCCGACCCTTTGGAAGCCGCAAAATGAATAACATCCAGATCAGAGCTCACAACCAAGGCTTTTTCCCTTAGCTTGGCGGCCATTCGCTTAATTACGGTATCGGCGGATTCTCCATTATGGGAAAATATCACCTTGATTCCTTTTATTTGATCTTTGTGCTGGGAAAAAGGCGGTGCGTTGATTCCATCAAAAACCACTGTAACTGTGTGGCGTTTTATTCTTTTGTATGCTGAAAGCATGTCAAGGAGCCCTTCACGACCCAATTGTAAATCCTGTTGGTCAAGGGCGGACAGAGATTTGGATTGTCGGATTAAATTATAGCCGTCGATGATGATATGGATAGACATTATATCTGCTTCAATTGCCTTAGCAGACGGTCGAGATCGTCATTGCTGTAAAATTCGATCTCAACCTTACCCCTTTGCCCCCGTCGTTTAATCTGAACCTTGGTTCCGAAGTGACGCGAAAGATCGTCGCTCAAACTCAAAAAGTATCTTTGTTCAGTACCGGATGAGGACTGTTTCGGCTTTTTATGTTCTGTTTTTAAACGTTTAACCAGGCTTTCAGTTTCCCTGACCGATAGCCTTTTGGAAACAACGATCCGCCAGGCGGCGTTTTGCTGGGCAGAGTTGGCAGCACCCAGCAATGCCCGGGCGTGCCCCATGCTCAAGATGCCATCCAATATGCCGGCTTTTATCTGTTCGGGTAGCTGGCGAAGCCTTAATAGGTTGGCAACAGCAGACCTGCTTTTACCGACACGGACAGCCGCCTGATCCTGGGTAAGCCCGAATTCGGTGATCAGGCGGTGATACGCTTCTGCTTCTTCTATGGGAGTTAAATCTTCTCGTTGAACATTTTCTACAATGGACATTTCCAGAAGATCCGCATCGGTAATGGTTTTGACAAAAACCGGCACCTGTTTCAGACCGGCCTTTTTTGCGGCACGCAGGCGTCTTTCGCCGGTTACGAGTTCGTATCCATGATCATCCCTTCTCACCAGAAGGGGTTGTATGATTCCTTGCTGTTTAATTGAGAGGGACATTTCCTCAAGTTCATCATTGGGAAACCGCAGGCGGGGCTGGTAACGATTTGGATGGATTAACTCGACATCACATTCAAAATATCCGTCTGAAATGTCTTCCATGGGTTCGATATCCGGCAACAAGGCATCAAGACCTCTTCCAAGGGCTACTTTTTTGGGTTTTTTTGAGGCCAATCCCGGTTTTTTCTCTTTCTTAGCTTTTTTCATTTTAATTCAGTTAAGTTAGTTATCCAGTTTTGAGTGTTTCTTAGGGACGTTGGATCGGATTTGATAAGCTCCCAAATTTGCGCAGTATCTCCTTGGCCAGGTTGAAGTAACTTTGCGCCCCCGGAGAAGTTGCATCATACAGCAAAATAGGTTTCCCGAAGCTCGGCGCTTCGCCCAAGCGGACATTTCTGGGAATCATGGTCTTGAATACCAGGTACTTGAAGTATTTTTCAGCATCTTCAGCCACCTGGTGGGATAAGTTTGTTCGTTTGTCAAACATGGTCAGAAGAATCCCTGCGATTTTAAGTTTTGGATTCAAATTATGCTTGATGCGTTTTATGGTTTGTAAGAGCTGGCCCAGGCCCTCCAATGCATAAAATTCGCACTGAAGGGGAATCAGTATGGAGTCGGCCGCAGTCAGTGCATTTATGGTCAGAAGACTCAAAGAAGGCGGGCAGTCGATGATAATGTAGTCAAATAGATGCTTAACCCGGGATAAAAGGTCTTTTAACACCATTTCACGCTTCGGGTTTGACATCATTTCCACTTCAAAACCGATGAGCTCCACCCGTGAAGGAATGATTTTCATCGTATCGATGCTGCTGTCCAGAATGAGATTGTTTGCATCGACTTCTCCAATCATTCCGTGGTATAATGATTTGTCAATACGATTTTTATCGATGCCGAGTCCGGTGGTTGCATTTCCCTGGGGATCGCAATCCACAAGGAGCGTTTTTTTTTCGGAAACTGCAAGGGCGGCGGACAAATTTATGGCTGTGGTTGTTTTACCCACACCGCCTTTCTGATTGGCTATGCATATGATATTTGTCATATTAACAAAACTCTATCATAAAATATGATGTTTGAAAAGACATATACAGATATGAATTGACTATTAACCATTGGATATTCGATAATAGCGGATAAAAAATAAAACCTTTGGGTTTGTTTTTGGCTTAATATAGGAATCGATGGATATCGGTCTCTTCTGTCGAGGCAACTATGAAATTTTTCGAAAAATTGACTTTGCTATGTGTTACGCTCATTGTAATGGGGAGCGCCCTTTCGCCTCAAAGCGCTTTCGGCATTACCCTACAGGAAGAAGAGGAGCTTTCGCGGGAATTCATAAAAGTCGTTTTAACTCACTACGAGATTATCGATGATCCTCTGATCGTCAACTATGTCAACGAAGTCGGCAACAAAATAATCTCGGCACTTCCTCCCCAGCCGTTTTCTTATCAATTTTATGTCATAAAAGAAGATGTTTATAACGCATTTGCAATCCCGGCAGGCCATATTTTCATAAACAGCGGACTCTTTGAAGCCATGAATAGTGAAGAGGAACTGGCAGGTATACTGTCCCATGAAATAGCCCATGTGGTGTGCCGTCATATTTCCCAGAAAATAGAAAGATCACGAAAAATAAACATGGTCACACTTGCCGGGATGGCGGCCGGCGTGCTCCTTGGCGCCGCCGGGGGAGCTGCTGCCGCCAGTGCGTTAACCTTGGGATCTGCGGCTGCCGGTCAATCCATGACTCTGGCATACAGCCGTGGAGACGAAAGGCAGGCGGACCAGATCGGCCTCCACATGGGAAGAAAAGCGGGATATAACGGCACAGGACTGCTGGATGTACTAAAAAAAATCCGGAGCAAACGGTGGTTCGATTCAAACCAGGTCCCAACATATTTGCAGACACATCCCGGTGCAGAAGAACGGATGGCCTATATCGACACCTGGCTCGAGAAACACAGCAAAACAACAGCACCGATAGATTCTTATAATTTTGAAAGGGCTCACACACGGCTCGTTGCCGTTTACGGGGATAAAAGCACAGCACTAACACAGTTTAAATTAGCGGTAAAAAAGAATCCTGACAGTCCTTTGGCACATTACGGATACGGCCTGGTTCTGGAAAGGAAAGGCGATTATAAAGTGGCCGTTGAGCAGCTTAAGGCAGCGTTGGGTAAAAGAGCATTCGATCCTTATATCTTGAAAGATCTTGGCCTCATCTATTTCAATGACGGCCAATATGAACAAGCATCCCGTATTTTCGAAGGCGCCGCCAGCATTACTTCCAATGATCCGGAAATTCTTTTTTATCTCGGACGAACCCAGGTTGAGCTCGGACATCTTATGGATGCGGTCGCCACGTTTGAAGCGCTGATTGCAAAAAAATACAATTATCCACGTGCTTTTTATTTTCTGAGTGAAACCTATGGGAAGCTCGGAAAATTAGATGAGGCCCATTATAATCTGGGGATTTATTACGAAAAAAAAGGGGATATTAAAAATGCGGCTTTTCATCTGAAAAAGGCGTTGGAGCATATGGATGACCCAAATAAAAGGGCCGTTATTGAAAGCATGTTGAAAGACATCAAGCAGAAGCAGATAAAAAAAGCGAAAGCTGAAAAATAGAAGGTTTTGAAACCGGTTGCGGTCAAGACCGATCAAAATGAGAGAATTGCATTGTAAATGTCCCTCTGCCCTGGGTTGCCGACCGTAATGACGTTGAGTACCCGAACATGCGTGACAGCGGAACGACGGCTTTGATAATATTTGTTCCCATTTTGTGTTCAATGGATTCAATTTTCCCACCGCGGGAGTTAAGGTCCCCGATAATATCGCCTATTACGGCTTCTGAAATAAAAATTTCTACATTCATAATCGGATCAAGGAGAAATTGTTTGCCGTTTTCAAGGGCTGTTTTGCACGCCATGGATGCACTGACTTTATACGCCAATTCCGTGCTCAGGGATTCTTTATACACTCCGCCGATGAGAACCGCTTCAACATCCACAACCGGATAGCCCATCAGCGCACCGCTTTCCAAAGATTCCATCACCCCTTCTTTGATAGCGGGAATGAAAATATCCGGTATTGTTTCATTATCCACTTCAGACCTGAACCTTTTTTCAACACCTCGGTCCAGTGGTAACAGTTTCAAGGTTACTTTGGCAAAGTGTCGTTGTCCCGCAACCTCATTGTCAAATACAGCAGATGCCCGGCCCTCTTTTTCAATGGTCTCTCTGTACACAACCTGAGGTTTTCCCACGTTAACATCAGTTTTAAATTCACGGTGCATGCGACTGATGATAACTTCGAGATGAAGTTCTCCCATACCGGACAAAATTGACTGTCCGGTCTCTTTATCCTTTTTAAGTTTGAGGGTGGGGTCTTCATCCATAAATTTTTCCAGGACTTGATCGAATTTTTCTTGATCAGCGTGGGTTTTAGGCTCCACAGCCACTGAAATGACCGGCTCGAAAAACTCTATTTCTTCCAGCATCACAGGATGATCCATAGAGCAGAGTGTTTCACCGGTAGTAGATTCCTTCAATCCCACAACCCCGACAATACTTCCGGCACCGGCAGCATCGATCCGCCCCCTTTTGTTTGCATGCATTTCCAATATTCGGGAAAGTTTTTCATTTATTTTCCGGGTCGGATTGTAAGCATCGGCTCTGGCGTTCATTGTCCCGCTGTAAATTCTTACATAGGAAAGTTTTCGGCCTTCTACCATGGCGACTTTGAAAATGAGCGCCGCAAGCGGTTCCGTGTCTTTCGCTTTACATATAATCGGTTCTCCGGTTTCTGGGTGCACCCCTTTAATGGGGGGGATATCGACAGGACTCGGAAGAAACCGTACAATGGCGTCAAGGAGCGGTTGTATTCCCTTGTTTTTCAGCGCACTTCCGCAAAGAACCGGAATCAGCTTCAAATCCATGGTTGCCCTTCGTATGGCAGCGATCAGATTTTCCGGGGCAATCGGTGTTTCTGATAAATAATCTTCCATGATGTCATCATCGACTTCAGCGATGGCTTCAATAAGTTTTTCGTGATATTCCGTTGCGGAATCGAGCAGGTTCGGAGGAATTTCGTCCGCGGTATATGTAGCTCCCAGGGTTTCGTCTTCCCAGATAATCTGTTTCATATTGATGAGATCGATGACCCCTGTAAAGTCATTTTCTGCGCCGACCGGAAGTTGCAAAATAAGCGGATTCGCACGCAGTCTTTCTTTCATCATTTCAATTGTGCCGAAGAAGTCGGCACCCACCCTGTCGAGCTTATTGACAAAGGCAATCTTTGGAACCCGATATTTGTCAGCCTGTCGCCATACCGTCTCCGACTGGGGTTCTACACCGCCAACCGCACAGAAGACGCCGATGGCACCGTCGAGTACTCTCAGGGAACGTTCAACCTCAATGGTAAAATCGACATGCCCCGGTGTATCAATTATTTGGACTGTGCACTCCTTCCAGCGACAGGTTGTAACGGCAGAGGTAATCGTAATGCCCCGTTCCTGTTCATCGGGCATCCAGTCCATAACCGCTTCACCGTCATGAACTTCGCCGATTTTGTGGGAGCGTCCCGTATAGTAGAGTATTCGCTCTGTTACGGTGGTCTTGCCGGCATCAATATGGGCGATAATGCCGATATTCCGTATATTTTTTATGAGGCGCTTTTTTTTCATCGTATCAGAAGCATGTTGGCCTTAAAGGGAAAGCGAAGATCAATATGGCCGGCCAGCGTCATGGCGTCACGTCCGCCGATCAAAATCTTCACAGCATCGATTTCAGGAATATTCAATATCAATGAATTTACGATTGAATAAATAATAAAAAGTTCCGATTTAATTCCGCCGGGGTGAGCCTGCCTTATTTTATCCGAGATATCGACATACGCTGTTCCATCCCGGGTCACATAGAATGCATTGAGGGTTGTACCTTCGGGAAGCGTTCGCATAAGTCCTGTGCGAGGGCCGTTTGCCAGGGCTTCAACGATGATTTTGCCAAATTCCGCCGGGTTTTCGGAATGACCCGGATTCCACGATTCTGCAATGAGAAACGCATTTTTTTTGTCGGAAAAATACAGATGGACAACAGACTTGTCTAAATGTTGTGCTTCAATGAATCTTGTTTTTTGTTCAAATTGATCCAAACCCCAGGAATTAAAGGGCATCATCACCAGAACCGTGCATATGGCAAGACCGATAATAACAGCGGGACAAGTATATGATAGACAGCTTTTATTAATCATGACGTATCACGCATTGTTTACAAAATGACAAGGTTTTTTAAGCCAATACAATTGTTATGTCAAGGGAAGAAGGGGGAGATATTGAGTAAAAAACGAGCGTCCAACAAAAAAAGCCGGCCAGATAGACTGATTTTTTTGAAATGTCCGGTGCTGCTGAGCCGGCTCGAACCGGGAACCCCAACTTGGCCTATAATGGCCTATTAACAATTGGTTACAAAGTTAAATGGGTCGGATTTGGTGACCCATTATGAATGACAGGAGATCGTTGATTTATCGCCGGAGAACCCAAGCCCCAATATCCGGGCCCATGCAGAACCGTGTGGCCGTTCCATGTCGGAATCAAATATTGGCGGCCGTATCCAACAATGAAAGTGCTTTTTCCTTGCCAACCAGTTGAACAAAGGTTCCAAAGCGTGGTCCACGTTGTTGACCAAAGACAACTTCATAAAATGTTTTAAAAAAGTTCTTTGGTGATTCATCAAATAATCGAGCCACTGAAAACGGGATGGATTGAATTTCGTTTTCATCGTTGCCGTCATAATCTGCGAGCTCATCCCGAAGACGCTTTAACATTTCTTTTTCTTTTTCAGTCGGGGTGCGATAATGCTTGTTCGGCAAAATAAAATCTCTATAGTAGTTCATGGCCTTTTTTACCAAATCTTCTATGACAGCACTGAACTTATCCATAGAAGGATCATAGCGTTTTAGATATTCTAATATTAAGTCTATATCGTCCGCACCCACCGCTGAAATGAGGTTGTTGATCAATGAAAGATTGATGGATGTCCTGTACTCAGGAACCGCTTCACACTGATTGAAAAGGTGCCAGATTGTCGAATCAGGCTGTTTCTCGGCATCCAGTTTTTCATAATTATTGAGACCCGTAAGGTATTCATCCACCGACTTTGGTACAATCTCCCAAAACAACCGCTTCGCTTGTTTAGGGTTTTGAAAAATATAGTACAATAAAGACTCTAACGGCGCGTAATTCATCCAAGATTCTATGGTCAACCCTTTTCCGACGCTTTTTGAAATCTTCCGACCTTTTTCGTCTAAAAAGAGCTCGTAGAACAACCCTGTGGGAGGCGGTTTACCCATTAACCGGATAATTTTACCGGAAAGCTTTGCGGATTCGATCAGGTCTTTTCCATACATCTCATATCCAATGTCATAAGAATACCAGCGCAATGCCCAGTCTATTTTCCAACCCACTTTGACATGGCCGTTAAAGATCGAAATTGTCCCTTTATTTCCACAATTTTTTACCAGACCTTCTTCTCGGTCGCAGATATAGTCGATGGTGTTTTTTTCAGTGTTATAGGCGGTAACCCGGGTACTATTAATCCGTCCGCATTTTTCGCAGATTGGAAAAAACGGAGACCAATTTGTACGCTTTTCCTCACCCATTGTGGGAAGAATGATCCCTTTGATATCTTCAACCTTTTGGAGGATAATGGCCAGACCTTCATTAAAATCCCCCCGGGTATATGCTTCATATGAACTTTGAAACACGTGGTCGAATTTATAACTTTCTAAAAATTCTCGCAACTTTTTGTTCATATATGCGCTATAACTTTCGCACTCATCAAATGGATCGGGGATACGGCATAGGGGTTTTCCCAAATTTTCAGTCAACATCTCCTGTCGGGGCATATTTAAAGGTACTTTTCTCAAACCGTCCATATCATCGCTAAAAGTAATGAGTTGGGTTTGCCGCTGGGTTAAAAATTCGAAGGCCCGGCGTATCCAGGTCGTTCGAGCGATCTCGGCAAATGTGCCGATGTGCGGCAAACCACTGGGTCCAAACCCGGTTTCAAACCGGACGGGAATATCTTGAGATTCTGCAAATCGTTTGCGTAGTTTATCGGCCTCTTTAAAAGGCCAGGATTTATAATTCGGCAACGCCATCAGTTTTAACCCTCTAAGATTCTGTATAGTTGGTAATTAAAAGTTTTATTCTATAACTTTTTATAAACGATATATCAAGACACTATTTGGTCTTTTTTCCGGTAGGAAGCGAAAAGAAATTGCCAAAGATTGTCGATATGCCCGTGTGGTTACCTGTTCATTGCCAGCGTTAAAATGCACAAAAATATGTGCGCATATGAACCGTTTTCTGTGCATTCTTGCTTTTATGGATTTTAAGTTTCGATTTAATGCCCAAGCCGCAATTATCAAGATGTAAAAATTCAACCACCATAACTGTCTTTAAGACAAGGATTTTCAAGCATACGGTGATGAATTGACCCCAAAATTTCCAATGGGTTTAAAGCAAATCCGGTTATGGCACGAAAATTGATTTACAGAGTTCGAGATCGAATTCCATCAACCTCCAAAGTGTAAAGCTCCCTGGAGCTCTCCAAGGCGGAATTTTAGCCCCGGTTAAACGGAAAAGACAGATCGGTTTCACCCCAGTACGATAGTAAACTACCTACGGGGCGGGCGGGGTAAACTATGCTCCAACTCATTTCCAGGGAATGTGCTTGCCCTGTTGAATCCCTGGCAACTGGGCGAGCTGATGCAGTTCAAGAGAATATCCATGGACAAACTGCTTTTCATCGATGACGAAGAAGGCATCCGGCGTTCGGTGGTTCGTGCTCTTAAACGCGAGCCGTATAAAATCCATACCGCCGAAAACGGTGAAACCGGTATTGCCTTTGTGAGAGAGAACATTTCTGACACTGTATCGGTAATTTCCGATTACAAGATGCCGGGATTGGACGGTATTGAAACCCTCGCCATCATCGGATCCATCAACCCTGAAATCACCCGCATCGTCCTTACGGGATACGCAACCATGGAAGCGGCGATTCAGGCCACCAACGACGGGATTGACGGTTTTCTAACCAAACCGTTTGACAATATGGAACTTAGGGCTAAAATCCGCTCCATCCATGTTCGAAAACACCTCAAACAGTTTGTGTCCGAACAGGTTTACCAAAAGATCGAAAAATCGTCGGGGGTTCTGAAGCCGACGTACCATGAAGCTTCGATTCTTTTTTCCGATATTCGCGATTTCACCCGGATGTCTCAGCAGGTTCAACCCGACAAAATCGCCGATTTTTTAAATAACGACTATTTCACGCCTCTGGGTGAGATCGCTTATCGAAATAACGGAACCGTGGACAAACATATCGGCGACAGTATTATGGTGGTTTTCGGCTCGCCGGTACCGTATGATGACAATGCGATCCGTGCTGTGGAAACGGCAATAGAAATGCAGAGGTGCGCAAAAAAGATCGATAAAAAACTATACAAAAAAAATGGACTGAGGCTGAAAATCGGAATCGGCATCTCAACAGGAAAGGTGTTTTCCGGCATTTTGGGCTCATTGAGAATCAAAGAATTTACGTCCATAGGAATGCCGGTCAATATCGCCGCACGGCTGCAAAGCATGGCAAAGGGCGGTGAAATCCTCATCAGTGATGTTACATTTCAAAAACTTTCAGGCGAAATAAAAGTTGAAACCCTCCCTTCAGTCATCGTAAAGGGAATTGACCAACCGATTACCCCTTACAAAGTTGAACCCTAATTGACCGTAAACAAACTGGGATTAATCTTCAGGCCGAACCGTAAAGCCTGCCTGAATGTCTTGGCCTGAAATACGAACAGCTTCAGCAGTGTCGGGATAGACGGCAGTTATTTTTATCTCTCCGATTTTAAGGCCTGGTATAAAGAATCGGTGACCTTCCACTCCCTGGAAGGTGTCGGTACTGTTATAAACTTCAAATATGTCCCCGGGCTTTATTCCCACCCGTTCTCCGGAGGATAGGATAATCTTATCATCAACGGTGGAAATAATGTATCCTGTCCAGGGATCTAACACCACGGCATTGCAGATTTTTTCGCCTGTATCAACGGCGATATGCTTAAAAATATCATCTTTTATATACGCCTCGATTTCAGCGTCTGCACCGGTGGATTCCAGATCTGATTCATCGATTTCGATTTCGCGCATAAAACTTTCGTCAAGAAGCTTTGCGCCGGTCTCGGTATCGTATACTTCAGTCACAATCTGTACCTGGACAAAGTGATGAATGTCTTTAAACCACCAGATCCCCTTTTTCCTTTTATCGATTCTGACATCATTTAACGCTCCTGTGACAATTGCATTCAAACCGAACCGTCTGCCGGACTTGGCCAGATCATAGTTGTCGATCCGGCCGGATGCCTTCCTGGGTAATTTTTCCAAGAAATCGGGATAGCCGGAATCCCCCGGTTTTTCCAAAAGGACGTCCGGGCATGAAGACATTATTTTTTCCGTCAGATCGATTAAAAAGCTTTGTTGCATCTCCCTATCAGCAAAAGCGGTTTTGTTTTCAAAAAGCGTAATGGCAATCCTTTTTTTCAAATCACTGCCTGGAGCCCGAAGATCTCTGACCATTCGCTTGGTTTTTCTCTCCATGGACGAGTACGTTGAACACCCTGTAGCCAATAATAAAATTAGGGATAAAAATAAAACAGCAGCAACTTGATACCGATTTACAACGTGGGTTTTGGTTGTTTTGGACATTATTTGTTCCCCTCGAACACCGCCGTAACTCTGGCTGTGATTCCGCCTCTGGCTGTGAAATCCCCGGTAACCTCCATATATTTGGGCGCCAGAACGGCAACAAGATCATCGAGAATCCGGTTGGCCACATGCTCATAAAAAATACCAACATTTCTGTACTGCAGCAGATAAAATTTTAAGGATTTCAGTTCAACGATTTTCTCATCCGGCCGGTACTTAATGCTTATGCACCCAACGTCAGGTAAGCCGGTCATGGGACATACCGATGAATATTCCGGTTGTCGGATGATGATATCAACGTCCCTTCGGGATCGATATTGATATTCGAGAGGGGTCAGAACATCGGTCTTTACAATGTCCGGACTTTCAATATTGTATTTTATATTCTTTTCAAAGGTCGGTGTCATTTTTTGCTCCATTATAATTTGATTGAAAACATATTTAAAATTTTCAATGGTCTATTATATTTTACCTATTTAATAATTAAGAAACCGTTGGGTGTCAAATAAACCCTCACAATTTTTTTGTACGTGTTGAGAGGGTGGGCTTTCCCATGAAACGATACCTGTTCGCTCGTGCCATGCATGGCAGTCGGGTTGCGGAGTGTCTAAGTCATTGAAATGACCAGCCACGTAGACACCGGAGTAAAGCGGAAGAGCGCACCCCCTGAACACGTACATTTTTTTATGCCGGGGGCAAGGCGGTTAGAGAGAATCTTGACATCAAAGGTTTTTTCTGCTAACAAGTCAATTTTATTGTAAAAACCCTAACAAAAAAGGTGCTGCAAATGAGTTCTGTCGATGATCTGATTCTCAGGTCCACCAAAGAAATCGTCGTAAAATTCATCGAAACCGGAAGGCTGGGCCCCGCCGGATTTCACGAAACATTCAAGTCTATCTACCAAACTGTGGAAGAAACAGTGAAAGGTTCGGAAGACACTCCTGAAAAATCCGAAGAATAAGCGGTGACGGTTAAAAAAAATCGAATCAGTGTTCAATGGTAAATCCGGGTTAATGGGCTTCAGCCCAATTAATTCCCGATATTACATTCACCTTCAGGGGCACCTTGAGGTCCCAGATCCCTTCCATGGTTTTTTTCACAAGATTATTAACGGCTTCAAGCTCTTCAGGAGGAACTTCAAACACGATTTCATCGTGAACTGAAAGGAGCATCGCACTTTTTAAGCCTTTTTCCCCAAAGGCGGTATCCACATGGATCATGGCCAGTTTTATAAGGTCAGCGGCTGTCCCCTGCACCGGCGTATTGACGGCGGTACGTTCTGCAAACTCCCGGACCATTTTGTTTGGACTGTTGATATCCGGCAGAAGTCTGATGCGGCCCAGAAGGGTACTGGTTCTTTGGGTCTTTCTGGCGTCTTCGATGGTCTGGTCGATAAACCTTTTCACGCCTTTATATCTGGAGAAATAATTGTCGATATACGTTTTGGCCATTTTACGGCCGATGCCCAGCTCTTTGGAAAGGCCGTAAGGACTCATACCATATATAATTCCGAAATTAATCACTTTGGCCTGCCGTCGCAATTCCGGCGTTATAAACGACGGAAAGACCTGGAACACCTCCGTTGCCGTTCGTGTATGAATGTCCTCATCACCTTTGAAAGCTTGAATCAAAATTTCATCATCGGCATAATGGGCCAGGATACGGAGTTCTATCTGGGAATAATCTGCGGAAACCAGCGTCCACCCCTTTCTGGGAACAAATGCTCTGCGAATTTCTACCCCCTCTTCCGATCGGATGGGTATATTCTGAAGGTTCGGATCAGAGCTGCTCAATCTTCCGGTGGCGGTCACCGTTTGATTATAGGAGGTATGAATTCGTCCGGTTTCCGGATGAATGAGATTGAGCAGGGCATCCGTATAGGTTGATTTTAACTTGGCAAGGGTTCGGTGTCTTAAAATAAGTTCAGGGAGTTCATGCTTGTCTGCAAGGATTTTCAACACGTTAACATCCGTTGAATACCCGGTCTTTTTCTTGGTCTTTTTTTGAGCCGGCAGTTTGAGTTTTTCAAACAGTATTTTTCCAAGCTGCTGGGTCGATTTTATATTAAATTCTTCGCCGGCAGTTGAATATATCATTTTTTCGAGCAACTCGAGCTGGTGTTCAAACGATTTTGAGAGATTCCGGAGTTTATCCTTGTCAACACATATGCCGGTCATTTCCATCTTCATCAAAACAGGCACCAGGGGCATTTCGACTTTTTCAAACAGTTCCATCAAGCCGGAAGCTTTGATTTTCGGCATCAGAACTTGATAGGCCGCTAATGTAACATCTGCATCTTCGCAAGAATAGGGGGCGGCCTTTTCAATGGGAATTTCTGCAAAACCCATGCTTTTTTTGCCTTTGCCCGAAATTTCCTTGTAGGTAATTGTTTTGTGATCCAGAAAATCAAGGGCAATCTGGTCCAGGTTATGGGCACGTTTTGAAGGGTCGATCAGATACGATGCCAACATGGTATCGAAGATAGCGCCGGCCGGGTTTATTCCGTGTCGCTTAAGAACCATCCAGTCATATTTTATATTCTGACCAACCTTTTTAACCTCCGGATTTTCCAGCACCGGTTTCAACTGTTTCAATACTTCTTTAAGCTCGAGTTGTGCGGGTGCATCCGGATAATCATGGGCACAGGGAATGTAAAACGCCTCATGGGCCTTAATAGAAAAGGACAGACCCACGATCCGTGCCTTCATCGGATTTTTTGAGGTGGTTTCGGTGTCGACGGCGAATATTTCGGCTGTTTCCAGGCGAACGATAAGATCAGATAGTGCCGACATGTCAAATATCGTGGGGTAATTTTTATTTGAAAGATCGGACTGTTGGCGGAAGGCTTGCTGTAATTGTCTGAATTCCAGGGTTTTAAAAAGACCGGACAGCCTGCTATTGTCCGGTGGTTCGCATTTTAAGTTTTCATGATCAAATGGAACCGGCGCATCCGTATCTATTTTAACCAGCTTTTTGCTCAAAAAGGCCTGTTCTTTGTATTGAACAAGATTTTGATGCTGTTTTTTCTTCGTAATCGTGTCGATTTGTTCATAAAGATTCTCAATGTTTCCATAGGTCTGAATCAAAGGCAGGGCTGTTTTGGATCCGATGCCGGGAACGCCGGGGATATTGTCCGACGAATCGCCGGAAAGCGCCATAACGTCGATCATTTGTTCGGGCTCAACACCAAAAGATTTTCTAACGCCTTCTAAATCGATGATTTTATCTTTCATGGGGTCCCAGATAATGGACGAACTGGTGACCAACTGTATGAAATCTTTGTCCCCGGTGACCATTACAACGGAAAATCCGGCCGCTTCAGCCCGTCGTCTGAAAGTGCCGATAAGATCATCCGCCTCAAAACCTTGCATTTCGATCACCGGGATGTTGAATCCATGGGTGATTTCCTTTATATAGGGGATTTGAATCGATAAGTCTTCAGGCATGGGGGGACGATTGGCCTTGTAGTCCGGGTATATTTCGTGCCTGAAGGTCGGCCCCCGGGCATCAAAAAACATCGCCATATACTCCGGGGATTGTTCTTCAATGAGTTTTATTAACATTCGAGTGAACCCGAACGCTGCATTTGTGGGAAGTCCCTTTGAATTGCTCAACCCCCGTATGGCGTGGAAGGCACGGTAAATATATGCACTGCCGTCTATAAGATATACTGTTCTGTCATTTTTCATATGGATTCAGTGGTGTTGCAGGCTGCGTTCGTTCCGGCCCGGTGCCGGTTGACATGACTCCTTTGTTGCATTAATCTTGATGGCGTTGTAAAAAGCCCCATCTACTGGGTTGTAGTATTTTTTCTTAGCCATCTATGGTTGAATTCATGATTTTTTACGAGATCATCGATCTTTAACCATAATATATTGCTAAGGATTTTGTTCCTATCATTAATTAAGTAAAACAGCAAGATTGCTTAAGGAATTATTAAATGAAAACCGGCAAGATAATTACCGAAGACGGTGATATCAAAAATATCCTCGAAAATGCAAAGACCATTGCCATTGTGGGTTTAAGTCCCAAACCCGAAAGGGACTCCAATAAGGTCGCGGAATATCTAAAAAAACAAGGATACAGGATAATCCCGGTCCGGCCCGGACAAAAAGAAATTCTGGGAGAAAAAGCCTATGCCACACTTGATGATATCCGGGAAAAAGTGGATATTGTGGACGTATTCAGAAATTCCGCACAGATTGTGCCCCATGCCCTTGAAGCCGCCCGCCTGTCGCCGAACGTCTTCTGGATGCAGCTGAACATTGAAAACCCGGAAGCAGCAACACTTTTAACAGAAGCAGGCATTGATGTGGTGATGAACAAATGCATAAAGATCGAACATGACAGACTCTGTAAAAAGAACGCCTTATAGAGAAAGACGCCGCATTGGCAGACAAAGCGGATGCCACTGCTGCAATGAAAAACCACCTTTTTGCTGGAGGTGCCGTTGCGGTTTTGCTATTTGTCAGGAATGCATGCTGGAAAACTTCTGGGGGATGTCTTGCAACGGAATAACCTGGGCATGTCCGGATTGCGGCGACAACAACGGGTTCGGCAACCAATAACCGACCCCGATAAAAAATTTGCGGCTCGGATTTTCTTAAATCCGTTGAATCGATTTTTCACATGACGTCTTGCTGCCGCCCTATTTCTACGACTTTCTCAAAATAACATTCCGTTTCAGCCCCAGAACAATTCCGTTTCCATCGGCAAGAACTCGCAAAAAAACCGCGTAAAGGCGAACAGGTCTAAGGTCTTAAGATTACACGGCAGGAATATGATAATTATCCATAATCTTGATAACTTCATTGCTGTTCGCATTAACGCGCTCTAATTTGCTCAGACAGCATCCCCATGGAAACGGAATTGCCCTGCGGCTTACTGAAATTGTGTCTATAAGTAATTCAATCGGAATATATTTTTGGGAACTGCTATAAATCAAGGATTTTTGCGATTTCCTTCAAACTGTGTATATGAAACTCAGCGGAAAGGGATCTGTTTTGATAGGCCACAAACGGCATGCCCGCCGCTTTTGCCGCAATTTCGTCGAGATCCGAATCCCCTATATATAACGCATTTTTCGGTTCTATTCCAAAATATTCCAGAATCTTGATCAGCGGTTCCGGGTGAGGCTTGGGATGCTCCACGTCCATGGAGCTGACCACAAGGTCAAAATACCCTTCCAGATCGTGTTCGCTGAGAACCCGGTCCATGGTGTCCGATCGGTTGGTTGCAATTGCGGTTTTATATGTTGGCCTGAGGGTTTTAAGAAGCTGTTTTAAATTGGGCTCCATGATCATATATTTTAAAAACGGGAGATAGCTCATGTTTTTACGATAACTCTGGGCCGCCCGGATATCGTCCGGGGCATTAAAGAGGAATGCAATGGACTGGTCTGCGGTATGGCTGTGGCAGAAAGCAAATTGATCGGGGGTCAAGGCCGGCTGGCCGAAATGGTCCAATACCTGATTATAGTAAGCAATATTTGCCTTTGTTGTGTTGAACATGACGCCGTCACAATCAAAAGCAACAACCTTGATATTTTGCATCTTATTTTTTTTGGTTTGCCGGCCGGTCTGAGATATAACCGTAAACATGGATCTTGATCTCCGGCCGAAGTTTGCTGTCCGTTGTTAATTTAATGGTATCGAAATAGCGGCCCTTATCATTTTTCAGGTTTTCAACGGTAAGAACATATCCCATTTTTTTTGAGGATTCATTTTTTTCCAGCGTATAACGGATGTATTTTCCATTAATAGCTTTAACGTCGGAAATCTTGAACGGATATTTTTTTTCAGGTATGATCTTTACGGTTGATTTTATTTTATTGCCGGAAAAACCGCGCAGAGTGACCCGCTTCGGGTCGATGGTAACAAATTTTTCGACATTACCAGAAACTGTCAGGTGAAGTACGGGTTGGCCGGGTGTATTGGTTTTGACCGTTATTGTTTTGGTGAGTGTTCTTCCACCGTATCCCGATGTATCGACTTTAATGACAATCTTTCCCTCGCCGCCGGCAGGGATCTGTCTCGGGTATGAGACAGCGGTACACCCTCAGCCGGTTTTGACGCTCTCAATTTTCAGCAGATCGTTTCCTTTGTTTTGTATGACAAAATCATGTGTTATTTCAGTTCCGTCCGTAACCGGATCAAAGGTGTAACGGCTTTCCGGTACAAAGGCGGATGGTGATTGAGGTGTTTGTTTCGAGACGCCAAAAGCGCTGGTTTGGGAAAAAACCATGAAGAACAGTAGAAAAAAGGAAGCACATATTTTAAGTTTCATTTTAAAAAATTCCTATAAATAATACGCTGTATTACGATTAGAACATCCGATTCTCGACCCCATTATCCGGTTGCCCAACAGGCCATAAACAGCTTATTTAAGTTGCATCCTTTGGAATGTCAAGGTGCATCTTTTTATTTTAAGTCGACCCTTCTGTTCGGCCCGTGCCGGGATCGACATGGAAAAAGCCGGGCAGCCCGTCTTTTTCCATAATCTCACCCGGACTAAAAAGGTTTCACCCTCATTGAGCGAAAGTTCAGGATGGCCCCCCGGTGAAATTCGCTTAGCTCCTCATTGACCTGAATTGCACCGGGCAGGCAGATCCAAGGCATTACCAAGGGCAAAGCCCTAGTTGGCTACAGTGTGCAAAATCCTGCAACCCCCGTATCCGGATACGGAATTTAGGTCATAAAAAAAGGGTCCACATCCAGCACAACCTGGACACCCGGTTTATGAATGGCTGCCCTGTTTTCAAACCATATCTTATGAAGAAACCTGTGGAGCGGTTTTACGTTTTTGCCTTTTAGTAATATTTGCCATCGGTAGTGTTTGGCGATCTTTGGAATCGGCGATTCAATGGGGCCTAAAATCTCCAAAGATCTCAAGAAGGATCTATCGTTTCTTTTTAAATTAAAGCAGAGGTCTCCCAGCGCCTGGGCATGGTTTCGGGTTTTTTCCTTGTTTTTTCCGGAAATTTTAAGTTGGACCATCCTTGAAAATGGGGGATAATTTAGATTCTTACGGAATCCTATTTCATCGTTATAAAGGGCCTGAAAGTCCTGGGCTGTTGCATGTAAGATGCTGGAATGATCCGGGTTGTAGGTTTGAAGGATTACTTTTCCGGGTACAGCCCCCCGGCCGGCACGTCCGGCGACCTGGGCCAGAAGCTGAAAGGTTCGTTCTGAAGCTCGAAAGTCCGGAAAATTGAGAGAGAGATCTGCACAGATAATACCCACCAGGGTAATATTCGGATAGTCATGTCCTTTGGCCACCATCTGAGTCCCCACCAGAATGTCGATGGTTTGGTTTCTCAGGCCTTTTAATATTTTAATCATCGATCCTTTTCTCCGGGTGGTATCACGATCCATCCGGGCCACGGCGGCATCCGGGAAAAGGGTCTTCACCGTAGATTCGACTTTTTCAGTGCCGAGTCCCAGCAGTCTGATCTTTGAAGACCCGCAGGTCTTGCAGTTCGATACCGCCGCCCGTGTAAAACCACAGTAATGACATTTATATGCATTGGCTGTTTGGTGCAGTGTCAGGGAAATGTCACAGTTCTTACACTGTATGGCTTCACCACAGGCCGAGCAGACCGGATAGCTGGCGAAGCCCCGCCGGTTCAGAAATAGGAGAACTTGCTTACCATGTGCAAGGGTTGTTTTCATTGCCTCGTGTAGCTCCGGAGTAATAAAACGTTGGATTCCCCTGACATCTCTATTTTTTCGCAGATCCACCATTGTTATCTCGGGCAGCGGTCGTTTTTCAACACGGTTCTTTAGTGTAACCTCCTTAAATTTATTTATTTTAACATTATAGTAGGACTGTAGCGACGGCGTGGCGGATCCGAGAAGGGCAACACCGTTTTGAAGCTTTGCCCTTACCACGGCAAGATCTCTGGCATTGTATCGCAAGCCACTGTCCTGTTTGTAGGATGTGTCATGTTCTTCATCGACGATGATAATCCCGATATTTTTAAACGGTGCAAAGACGGCAGATCTGGCACCAATGGCGATGGCGACCTCACCCCGGACAATTCGGGTCCATTGATCATAGCGTTCTCCCGGGGAAAGGGCGCTGTGAAGAACGGCGACGCGCTCACCAAATCGTGCCCGGAAACGTCGCTCCATCTGTGAAATAAGGGCGATTTCAGGAACCAGAATTAAAACGGAATAACCGTCCTTTATGGCCTTTGCCGCAAGTTGCATGTAAACTTCGGTCTTGCCGCTGCCGGTTACGCCGGTTAAAAGGTAGGTTGAAAATTTTCCACCCATAGATGCCATAACGGTGGAGACCACGGTTGCCTGTTCTTGGGTAAGATTGTGGGGGATGTCCGAGTTGATGGTTTCACCAAAGGGATCGCGATAAACTCTTTTATGAAAAATTGAAATAAAGCCGTCCGTTTCTAAATGTTTGATTAAATTCGGGGCAGACGGAACCCGGGCCTTTAATTTTCTCACCGAGATTTCACCCTCCCCTTCGATTATCTCAATGATTTTTTTTCTTGAATCGGAAAGACCGTGTACAGACATATTTGAACCGGTCAACGTTACATATCGCTCCACCTTGGGCTTTGTTGTTCCACCTTTAAGCTTACACGTATGCTCAATAAGCCCTTGACCTTCCATGGCATAAATCAGGGAATTCGGGATTTGCTTATGGAGTTTTTTTCGAAGTTCCTTCAGGCGGCAGGGTGCCGGGGTCAGCAGATTTAAAATCTTGCTTTCCAAAGGTGTGGCCAAATTCTTGACAAGCGCTCCTTCCCCTTTTGCCTTAATGGTCACAATATGGTCGTCACAAACATTCAGTCCGCCAGGCAGTGCGCACTTAATGACATCTCCGATTGGATACATATAGTAAGCGGCAATCCATCTAAAGAAAGGTATCATGGATGACGGAAACAGCGATGCTTCGTCAAGGATATCCAGAACCTTTTTTATCTCTTCCGGATGGATTTCTTTGGAGGGTCCCAAAATATATCCCGTTACCCTGCGCCGACCAAAAGGAACAAGGACCCTTTTTCCTGTGGTGGCCAGCGTTGAAAGATCTTCCGGAACGCTGTATGTATACGTGTTATGTACCGGAAGGGCTATGGCAACCTCTATGTAAATCGGAGGGGATGTCACTGTGTAAAGTTCCTTGCAGTTATGGTTTAAAGAAAGCATGATGGTTGGCCGCGGCTTTTTTCTTGACAGCCAACCGGCTTTTCTTTAAGCTGTTATTTGAAAACTATCCGTGAAAATTAGATATTTTTAAAACATTTCGATTGAAAGTCTCTACAGAAAGCTGCAGGAAATGTTCTGCCTTGGGGCAGTGTTTCGTTGCGACGGCAAGGAATTTTATCTGTTTTAATATTCCCTTGCTGATGCAGTTCAATCACAATACAATTGAAATCGGATAAAATCATACAGCGTTTTTTTTAAGACCTTCCAAAATATAGCCTTAACGTCGATATTTTTCAACCATTTCTAAATCAGTTATGCGCATCGTCGGTTTTCAAAAAATTAACGTTTTCATACTCTCAAAACCCATACCAGAAAAAAATCCAAATATCCTGCTTGGGCGATCTGCGTCACAATTTCCTATGAATGTACTTAAAAAGGAGATAAAATAAGCATCTCGGTAATTCTACAACCGATTAAAGGAGGAAAATATGCATAAAATTGCAAAACAATCCATGGTGTTTTTATTGATTTTAACGTTTGTTCTGGTTCCATTCGGAACTTCCATTTTGGCACGGGAATGGTCCGTAGATGAGAAAAATACCGCCGGTGCCATGACCGCTGATCTTGTATTTGTCAGACCGTTGGGAATCGTCGCCACCATCTTGGGATGCGCTGTTTTTGTTGTATCTCTCCCCTTCTCGGCTCTGGGGAATAATACCGAAGAGGCATCCCAAAAGCTGGTGAAAGATCCAGTTCAATTTACCTTTAAAAGGCCCTTGGGAGATTTTTAGATTTGTTGTAATTTATTCAGCTTTTCATCAAGATAGATGGGCAGGTTTAAACAAGGAGGTCGGATGGCTGCTAAAAAACGTCATGGGATCGAAGTGTTGACTCAATTCGCAATGGAAGTGATCCGCCGTTCAGGTGAAGAGGCGCTTTCGTTTTATGGCAAAGGGAATTCCCGCATTAAATTCGATGAAGAGCTTGTTACAGCAGCGGATTCCCATCTAATGGGATTTTTTCAGGATCAACTGGGCAATCGTTTTCCTGAGCACCAGGTGTTTAAACACAATCCGGCTAACACGGATTATACCCATGATGAAAAGCGCTATATGTGGATATTTGATCCATTGGACGGTGTGGCCAACTTCCAGGCGGGGATTCCCATATGGGGCATCTCTCTGGCACTCTTTGAAAATTTCTGGCCGATTTTCGGCGTGTTTTACATGCCTGCAACCGGCGATCTTTTTTATGCACAGGCCGACCAAAACGCTTTTCTGGGAGATGAAGAAATTCGCGTTTCAGATCTGAAAAATATTAACGACGAGAGTCTTCTCTTCACCTATTCACGATTTCACCACCGTTACCGTTCAACCTTTCCGGGAAAAATCCGCGATTTGGGCTGTACCGGCGCACATATATGTTATGTGGCCATGGGTCGTGCGGAAGCTGCCGTGATCGCCAATGAGTCCTATCAGGATCTTGCTGCCGCCGGCATCATTCTTGAAGCGGCCGGCGGAAAAATATGCAAGATGGATGGGAGCGATTTTTTTCTCAATGAATATCTGGATGGGCAAAAGATCAATGACCGCCTTTTGGTGATGGCTCCGGGTATTTACTCACAAGTTCGAAACAGTTTTCAAGAGAGTTCTTAAATGATTTCAAGGATCGATCATATCTCAATCGCCGTGAAAGATTATGCGAAAGCACGCCATTTTTTTGAAAATATATTCGGAGCGATCCCCGGCGCGGGCGATAAAAACCATAACTTGAAATATCATTGGCAAATTTTTTCATTTGGAGACCTTTCTCGTCTCGAGTTGATAAGTCCTAGCGGGGATGGAAGTTTTCTGTCCAATTTCTTTAGAAAAAATAAAAACGGCGGGTTTCACCATATTTCCCTTCAGACCCCGGATATCCAAAAAACAATCCGGAAGCTGGACGATCATAATATTTCTTATTTCGGGTATAATGAATATGCCGATTTCTGGAAGGAAATTTTTATTCATCCCAAAGATGCCTTCGGCGTTCTCATCCAGATTGCAGAATTTAACCCGGACGACTGGCTGGACAAATCCGTTGTATTTCCCAAAGGACAAAAATGGGAGATGGACAAAAATAGAGATGGCTGTACGTTAAGTTTTGCCCATCCAGGGGGAGGCAAAGTTAAATTAAAATTGACCAAAAAAGAAATAAAAAGACTTATCAGTGAATTAGAGCAATTATATTAAGGCCCGAGCTGCTCAAGCATCCATCGGGATAGAACGCTTGTAAGTTTTTTTGTATGATTGCTGAAACGGTGATTGGCGTCGGGTATTTTAATCACCGTCACATCCGTGGCGGGCGTTTTGCTGGTGCGGAGCCGGTCGGCAATTTCAGGATTGGCCAGTCGATCGGCAAGGCCGTGAACGATGAGAACCGGTTGTAAAATTCGGGTGATGTTCCGGTATGGGTCAGAAACTGTTTCCGGTCCTCTAAGGCTCACAACGTGGTTGGCGGTGTAAAGCGCTTTACCCAAAGGGCCGAGATCGATGAGCATCCATTGATCTCCTTTTCCCCCGGCCACCAAATCTTGAGCCTGGCGGAGAACGCGGGTTGCAGTTTCAAGACCGAATATATGTATATTCCACTCGAACATATTACCCGGAGGACCGGTTAAAAGCACGCCTTTAATCCTGGGGTCCCCGGTTTTCGCCAGGTAGTACAGCACCCGGTTGGTTCCCATGCTGTGACCGTAGAGGAAGATGGAATTATATCCAAGTTGTGCCATTTTAAGGACTGCCGCTGCAATGTCATGGCGGTTCTCTTCAAAACGGCTCTTTTTGGGACCCCGGTCATGATCGCGCATATTGAGGGCAAGGGTGACAAACCCTTGCTTTGCAAGCGCTTCCGGAAGAAAGCCCATGATGCCTGAGTAAAAACTGCCGCTGTATCCGTGAATCATGACCACCCCGGCATTTTTTTCGGCCTTATGGGGTGTTCGCATCACACCGGTTAGCTGTACTCCATCGGTGGTTTTCAGGCGAACCAGCTCTACCCCGATACCTCCAGCCGCCCGGACCGGCGGGTTTATGTACATAAAGACAAGCAGGAAGACCAGAATTAAATGTTTGAAAAATCGCATCATGACCTCTTTGTTGTATTTATGACCACAATCGTTTGGCGGTTGGAACCTTTTGCAAACTTCTAAACGCAACGCATAAATTTATCAAGAAAATAATTATGCTGAAATTCACAGGAGGTAAAAATGCTCGTTCATAAAACCAAAGTTCAGGTTCGTTTTGGTGATACCGATCCCTATGGTATTGTTTACTTCGTCGCCTACTTTCGATATTTTCATCAGGGCATTGAAGAATTCCTGCGTCATATCGGCATAAACCCCGGGTCTTTTTTTCGAAACAAGGAAGAAAAATTCGGTATGCCCAAGGTGGCTGCCGACTGCCAATTTTTAGCCCCGGCCTATTATGGGGATTTACTGGAGATGCACACCTCCATAAAGGAGATCAGGGAAAAAGCCGTCATTTTTCAGTTCCATTTTTACCGACCTCCAAAAACGCGCTTGCTGGCTGAAGGGAGTGTGACCTTTGTGTCCATCGATCATACCTGGAAGGCGATACCTTTGCCCAAGATTATCGCCGAAAAAGTACAGGACCTTTAGCCCGGGTTTTTCCCACCTTAATTAGTGTGCATGCGTGGATAGGCACTAATTGGGCGCAAACAAAATGTTCTTCATGAAAATCAGGTTAAGAGAGTTCGAAGGGCTCATAGTCAGATGGAATATACGCTTTTTTAACGGGTCCCAATTGATGTCCGTGCAAACTGCCTCGATCGGAAAAGTTGAGTATCATGTACATCAATTCAACGCCGCGCAATATTCCAAGACATCCGTGTGGGGCATGGATTTCTGAAAAACGGCATACATCGTCCCTGCGGACGCTTGGTCCGGCCATAACAACAGGGACAGGTTCTCCGGAATGAATCATGGGCGATATGCTCGGGGTTGAATGATCGGCAGTTACGACTACCAGCAGATCTTCTTCTTTTTCAACAGCCTGTACCAAATCAGTCAACCCGCGGTCGAGACGGGTAATCTGTTTTTTTTTGTAAAGGGGATCGCCGGTGTGGGCAGCGTCATCAGGCACTTTGGTGTGCACATGAATAAAATCGTGGGTTGTATTTTCAAGGGCCAGGCTTATGCGGTCCTTTAAATCGATTCCCGGATCATTAGTGTCTTTTTCTGATTGATAATCCATGGCCAATTCATGGGCCAGGCCGGCATAAATTGATACCGAAGCGATGAACAACCCATTGAACCCCCAACGTTTCTGAAAGGCCGGCAGATCAATCCGGCGGCCGCTCCGCTGGGTGACCAAAAAGAATTGAGCCGGAGGTTTTAGCATCTGTTTTTGATTCGGGACGCCTATATTATTGAGTCGATGGTAACAATTGGAAAGATAGCTGTTCAGAACTTTGGCAGTCTTTCCAGCCCTTTCCGGTTCAGGATTTTTAGATAAAGGGACAATTTTGCCGATGGTGTTGCCCTGAATCATTGGATCTGAGTCAGATATGTAAGGAGAAACCGGGCCGCTTAAAACCAGAATGGCATCGTTGCGTCGGGTTTGGCAAAGCCTTATTCTGATACCTTCGGATTCAAATTGACCAACGGAGGCATAAAGATGGCCGATCTCTTCGGTGGTCCCTTTAATATCGTCCCGCCCTACGGCTAAAACAGGCCGTTTATTTTTCCAAATGACGCCGGACAGGTGTGTTAAAATCAATACGTCATCGTCATCAAAAGGCACCCCTTCGCCCACAGCCTCAAGGAGACCCCGGCCTGGAAAATTCTTTATGTCATAACCCAAAAGCAGGTGGTGAGCCGTTTCACTGGGAAGACATTGACCTATGTTTGAGGCATGGAACATGCCATTTCCCCCCAGTTCGGCCAAACGGTCCAGATTGGGGGTTTGTGCGGCTTCAAGGGGCGTTTTGTAATTCAGCGTCTTGTAAGAACGATCGCCCAGTCCGTCTAAAAGCACTATAACAACCTTCATTCGACACCTCTGTAAGAAGGGACTTCCGTCAAAAACGATTTTTCAATATAGTCGTCCACCATCTGTTTGGTCCATAACAATTTTTTTGCATCTCTGATTTCAATGACCCACCATCTGCAGCCGATGTGGCGCAGTATATCCAGACGTTTTTCAATGTCTTCGATTCGGGTGGGGGGAATGTGTCCCTGGCCGGTCTCGGTATGATAGACGTGGGCATTATATACCCGGTCCGGATGGGGGGAGACAAAATCTTGAACATCAAAGTATTGAATTCGGACCGATTCGCAGGCCCGGGCATGACCGATATCAAAGGTCACCCCGGCACTGGTCCGCCGAATCAGTTTTTCAAAGAGATTCGGCTTGCTGGTCCAGCCCCATGCCAAGTTTTCCAGGCATACTTTTACCCCCCGATCGGCACCATATTGGACCAGGTCGCGCAAATTGGCGATGGTGGTTTCCCACGAGAGTACACGGGTCGTGTTATGGCCGAGCCCCACATGCAACGTCAGAAATTTTCCGTTGGTCTTAGATGCCAGTCGTATGACCCGATGGAAGAGATTCAGCGCCGACCTGACCTTGGAAGGATCCTCGTGGCCGAGATCGGCTTTCATGAAAGGGCAATGGTACCGGATCTCAAGGGGGTCCAGGGATGTCTGTTGTTCAACCCATTGACCCTCTTCCAAAGGACTTGCCGGCAGCTTGTCCATATCAAAAGACCAGTCGACACCGGAAAAGTCATTACTGATCGCAAATGTTTTGAGTTGTTCGACGTCATTGAAAAAATTACACAGGACAACCTTTGGTTTCATGGAACACTCCTATCGTCTTTCTCAGAATATCCTTTGTTTCAACCCTGGGATAATTCCGACAGTAAACAATTTAATCGGAACATTCTCGGTTTTTGTCCAATTCGTCAAAGGTTCTGAATGATATGTTTTGCGATCTTTAAATGATTCGGGGTTTGTCCGGATACATACTTCTTAACGATTTTAAGGGTACACGGGAGAGCGAATTCGTTGAGATAGCGCACAATCTGAGCTTTATCGGGCCCGGTCGAACCGTCGATGGACCGATAATTGCCCGACAGACAGCAGTGGAGCTGCTCCTTCTCCTGCTGCCACGGCATTTTAAGGAGCGCTTCGATCTCTTTGCCTTGGACTACTTTTCTCAGGGGAAATAACAGCCGAACCCCAAACCTTTCGACCGGCTCCTTATAAATATCCAGAGCTTCGGCGACTTGGTTTATCTTTATATGACCGTTGTGTCGTTCGCGTTCACCGGAGATAATCGGAATCTTGCCCAGCAACAGCGCCAGAGGAATACGAAGGGCATGCAAATACAAATGACAGCCGAGACACGGCGTATAAAAACCGTATCTTGAAATCAACTCACTGATCAAAGCACCGTTGAGGGCTTTCCAAAAGCGGGGGGAACCCATAACAATCAAATTATGAACGTGGACGTTGGGGAGGCATTCCGCCAGTCGCTGAACGGCCTGATTTACACTGTTCCATTGGCCATATTCCGTTCCGGTGTATACATACGTGGGCACAAGATCGGTAAAACTCTTTTCCTGAGCGCTTTTCACCGCAGCAGCTACGCTGTCACGGCCGGCGATCTCCACCACAGCCAGACGGGGAATGGATCGATAGCTTTCGACCGTCCGGGGCGAAAGGAGCCATTCCGGAAAATCAACGACCTGTTCGGGTTTGTTTAAAAACAGATCTTGTAGACGTTCACCATATGTCAATGTATTGTGCTTCATATTGACAGAAAATCTCTAAAAATATTGAAATAAATTGAAGAGATAGCATTCTGAGTACACAATGATATTAAATGTATTGCAGGGAATTATTTATTTAAATACCAGATAAAGGTCCTCATTTAATTCACAAACACGGCCGATGATTTTGGCCCCGGCCACGCCGGCTGATCCTAAAGTTTTGATCAGGTTTTCTCCCTGGGCTTCGGATACCGCCACTAAAAGACCGCCGCTGGTTTGCGGGTCATATATAATTTCCTGATGCCACAACGGAACGTCGGCCTCAATCCGCATATACTTTTCCACCATCTGTTTGTTGTAATCATTTACACCGGTTCGCATCCCTTTTTTATAGACCGCAAGTGCCTCGTCCATGATCGGCAGACGGCCAATTTCGATTTCCAAGCAGACTTCGGATGCTTTGGCCATTTCAAATCCGTGTCCGGACAATCCGAATCCGGTTACATCGGTTGCGGCATGTATATCAAAATCCGCCATGATCTCAGCAGCGGTTCGGTTGAGGGTTGAAATGGTTGCTACACAGGCATCCATGGCCTTCTTGGAGACCCATTGTTTCAAATTGGCATTAAACAGTACGCCGCTTCCGATGGGTTTGGTCAGAATCAGGACGTCTTTGGGCCGGGCGCCCCGGTTGGTCCAGAATTTGTCGGGATGTACGATGCCGGTCACCGCCAACCCGAATTTGGGTTCTTCGTCTTCGATGGAATGCCCCCCTGCCAGAACCGCTCCTGCTTCGGTAATCTTGCTCAGGGCACCGGCGACGATTTGGTGCAGGACATCGAAATGCAGCTTCTTAGCGGGGAAACTGACCAGATTAAGGCAGGCGATGGGACGGCCGCCCATGGCATAAACATCGCTGATGGCGTTGGCTGCCGCAATCTGACCGAATACATACGGATCGTTTACCGGTGGCGTAATATAATCGGCCGTCATAACAACGGCAAGATCATCGGTCAATCGATAAATGCCGGCATCATCGCTGGTTTCATAGCCCACCAATAAGTTGGGATCTTCGTGTTTGGGTAGACCTGCCAATAAATTTCCGAGCCCGACCGGGTCGATTTTTGCGGCTCAACCGCACGTTTTTGACAGGTTCAGCAGGGTCGGTTTTTTAAAAGGGTTCAGTTTCACTGTATGAATGCTCCAGGGTTGAAATCGTGGTATGCTGTTATTCTTCTTCTACTTTAATGTTAAGGTCAAGATGTTTCATCAAAAATGGTGTCGGGTCTGCCGTCGGCAAATTTTGAAATGACAGGCCCTTATCATCGAAGCATGTTGGTCAGTTGCCGGATTTTCTAAATCAGTGCTTCCATGCTAGGGTCCAAACGGTCATTTTCGGGGTTCAGCCGCATCATAATAATTTTTTAAAGACAAACGACCCCTAACTTGAAAGATTACGGGTTAGGGGCGTGTCCTTAACCTTTAATCCTTATTTTGCTTTTTCTACAGGATATTTAGCACCTTTCCACGCAAAAATTCCGCCGGGAAAACGTAAAACATTCTTGTAGCCTATTTTTTTCGCCCACATGGCCCCGTTGTGACTGCGGGTACACTTTACAAAACCGCAGTAGATGACGATGGTTTTTAACATGTCGGGACCGAGCAACGCCTTGAAATCGTCAATGGTTTTGCCATCCGTCTCTTTGGTATCCCACGCTTTCATCTCGGGAATGGGAAACAGAAACTGCTTTGCACCGGGAATATGCATTTTCTTATAGCTGGCATCATAGGGCATGGTATCGACGATAAGAATATCCTTGCCGGTGTCCATCAGATCTTTAAGCTCTTTAGCCGGGATCACGTCATAACCGCCCCGCTGTACTTCACGAACCAGCTTCACACCCGCCTGCTCTTTTTCCACTTCTTTTTGGAATTTATTTTTGGCAAAACACGGACTCGTCAGGCCCATCACAAACAGTCCAACCACCATAAGGCTGAAAATACTTTTTCCGATTTGCATTATAACTTCTCCTTCTTTTTAAAGCTTCTAAACAGATTTTTTAACGGTTTGGGTGCCATGTTCTGGTTATGGCGCCAAAAATAAAGGAAAAAGATACCGAACATCATGGCAATGTCCCGTAAAAGGGCAGAACGCAGCCCATGAAACGCCTTGGCCTCCGGATCTTCGGGACCAAAACATCCGCAATCGACATCGAGGCCCAGCCAGATACCATAGCCCAAAATCACCATAAATGACGTCAACAGGCCGGTGACGACGGCCAGAGATCCGCGGATGTCGACAAGAAGTCCCAGTCCTGCGAGAACCTCCATCATGGATAAGACAATGGCCGCCGGCATGGTCAATGGCTCGGGCAACAAGCCATAACCTTCGATAATAACAGTAAATAATTGGGGGGCCATTAGCTTGGAGATGCCGGACCATAAAAAAACGGCGCCCAGTAAAATACGGCATGTTTGGTAGACCCGGATGGATAAAAAGAAATTTTTAAGAGCAACAAATCCTTCACCTTTGCCACCGGCGAATGCTCTACTTGCGTCACTCCTTATTGAGCGCATCATTTCCATATCAAAATGAAAGATTTATAATATAAGAAGGGACGATATGTAAAATTGATAATTTCAATGCTAAGGCGGGAAATGATTGACCCTGTCGATGCCGTGGAGAGATTAAGCGTTCTTTAAAATTTTATGGACGAAAAAGTTAAACCTCCGGTGGTTCGATGTGATGATGAAATTTTTTACGCATCACCGCTTGAAACGCTGGATCCCCAAATGATCGGATATCGCTCACAAAAGACTTTTTACGACGCCATCAGCTTTATTTGATTTTTTATATTTCCAAGTTAAAGGTTTTACGGTACAATGGATAAACGCTTTTTGTTAGGCGGCAAATGAATCCTATAATATTTATCTATCGGTGAAAAAATGGCAAAGATATTTAATGGTAAAAAGACGACAAAATTGGGTACTGAAAAGAATCCCGCTGTTGTTCGTGTACAAACAGAAGAAAGAATGAAAGAAGTCGCATCAATTTTTGAAGAAAACGGGTGGGAATATACAGTTGGATTGGAACCGGATAAACCGGAAGATATTAATGATTTAGAAAGATTATTGAATCCGCCAAAACCACAGATCGCCGAAAAGAAAGTTGGGCGTAATGATCCCTGCCCGTGTGGAAGCGGGATTAAGTATAAAAAATGTTGTGGTAAATAAGGCTGTTTTGTACGTGTCTAAGGGTGCGCACCCCCGCTTTACTCTGACGGCTGGAAGCCGTAGTATGCTACTGTAACTATCTCATAACACAGTATATTCGGCAAACTCGGCAATCCCGGAGGCTTTCAAATTAACGGTTTAAAACAATTGATTTTATTTTACTTGGTCACTATTTGAAACGCTCAATTTAGGCATAACAAAATTGCTATGTATGACAGGCAACACGGAATTCTTAAAAAACTCGTAAAAAAGAGAGCGGTACCGTCTGATATTTTCAACGATATCGTCACTTCTTGTATGATCCGGTGTGTCACTGACAAATTTAAACATAAAGCACTTTGTCCGGAATTTTCTGCACGCATGAATCACTGAGGCCCCTTCCATATCGATTAGGGCGGCATTTTTGGAGATTTCTTTTCGTTCGTCCGGATTAAGAATCGCTCTGTCACTGGTGGCGAGCTTTGCGGTCCGGAACCCATCTATGGTATCCGGTTTATGAATATGGGGTTTTCCCGATTTCAGTTCAGGTCTGTCGTATTCGATAATTTCATCGATATGAAATATTTCACCCAGAGAATGGCCAACGCCTGTTGCTCCCGCCGCACCCAAATTGCAGATGCACAAAGGCGTAAACATTTGACATAAATAGGCAGTTGCCATGGCCGCATTTGCTTTGCCGATGCCTGAAATGATCAAATGAATATTATCATTTTGAAATAGCCGAAACGGTGTTTTTCGGGTTTGCTTTAAAGACATCCCCTGAACAAACGGTTTTGCTTCCAGCAGGGTGGCCATGACCATTGCAGTTACAATATTTTTTTCCACCGTGCCATCTCCTCAAGAGCCTGTATCGCTTTTCCACCGGTTTTTCCAAGTGATACGGTAAAATTGTTGACATACAGGTCGATATGTCCATCAATAACGCGATCATCCATTTCCTGGGCATGCAATTTTACAAATTCCCTGGACGCGTTTCTGTTTTCCATAGCATATTGCACCGAATTTCGAAGCACAGACTCAATATCTTTTTTTAGATCGATAACTGGACGATCTTTTCTGACAGCGATACATCCCAAAGGGATCGGAAGCCCTGTTTGACTTTCCCACCATTTGCCAAGATCGATGATCTCGACACAGTCATATTCCGGATAGATGAACCGGCCCTCGTGAATGATCAGCCCGGCATCGTATTTTCCGATTTGTATCTTTTCAAGGATGTTGTCAAACCGGGTTATCTCGACGTTGCGGATTTCGGGACGCCACAGTTTTAATAGAAGATACGCTGTTGTATATTCACCGGGTACGGCGATTTTTGCTTCGGACAAAGATAGATCAGCCGATTTTCCCACAAGAAGCGGTCCGCATCCATACCCCAGAGCCGATCCTGCATCAAGGATTTCGTAGTGTTGTTTTAGTTTAAGATAGGCAAAAAAGGAAAGCTTTGAAACATGAAATGTTTTAGAAAAAGCTTTTTTATTGAGGTCTTCCACGTCGTGCATGTGGGGAATAAAACGCAAATTTCCCGTATCGATTCCGCCGTGAAGCATTGCATGAAATATAAAGGTATCATTGGGACATGTTGAAAAAGCAATATCGAGTGTTGTCATGACACTTCTTTCTAAAATTGATAGATTCCCACGGGCCCAGGCCCGTTGTCTTCTATTCAGAATTTGCGCTGTTAATGAGAATGCAATACTTTGTTATGAAACGCCCACCAAAACTGAGGTTCACCGGAAATTCTTTAGGGCCCGATATTGAGAATCCCTTTGAACAGGAATCTTTCCGGCGGTTTTAATGATACGGACAAGCTCCTTTTGGTGGGTCCGGGTGGTTATCCCTGTAGCCTTTACCACAACCTCTTCCATGAGCACGCCGCCCATGTCGTTTGCCCCCATGGTCAGGGCGATCTGTGCAAGCTTCAACCCTTCGGTGAGCCATCCCGCCTGAATATGGGTGATATTGTCAAGGAATATCCTCGAGATGGCCACGATTTTAAGATAATCAATACCCGTTGCCGGGAGGAGATCCGCCATTTGCGTCCTTGCAGGTGAAAAAGACCAGGGAATAAACGCCCGGAAAACACCTGTTCGGTCCTGAACATTGCGAATGACCTCAAGATGTTCTATTTTCTCTTTAAGGGTCTCTCCCATTCCGTAAGTCATGGTTGCTGATGACTTCATTTCATTTCGCCATAGCGAGTGTATAACCTCCCGCCATTCATCCACGGTGATTTTTTTCGGGCTCACCCTGGCGCGGATTCTGTCAACCAAAAGATCTGATGCCCCGGGTACGGAATCGAGGCCGGCCTCTTTTAACGCTTTTACGACATCATATGTCGACAGCGAAGTTTTGCGTGAAATATGCACAATTTCCGCAGGAGAAAAGGAGTGAAGGCAGATTTTCGGGAAACGTTTTTTTACGGACGTCACCATATGGATGTATGTATCCAGTATGTAATCGGGATGAAGTCCGCCCTGAAGCATTACCTGGGTTCCTCCGACAACAACCAGTTCTTCAACCTTACTGCAAATTTCATCAATGGTCAGTTCATAAGATTCAATGAGATTTGCCCGGGAATGAAATGCGCAGAAAGCACAGGCCGCCTCACAAATATTGGTAAAGTTTATAATCCGATCGACAATGAATCCGACTGCTTCTTTGGGAGATGCCAACTTTCTTCTCATATCTCCGGCGCTCCCCAGATCTATGATATCCCAGGAAAATAGATCCAAAGCTTCTTTGGAGGTAATTCTGTTACCCCCGTATATCTTATGATAAAGATCCCTGTTTTGAATCATGTCCTCCATTTCTATTCAAAAGGCAAATAATCCAAGCTTTTCACTTTTTTAATCAGACCCATGTCTCCTGCCATTGAATAGTAAAACATCAAGGCATCTTTCAAATTCTCGTTGAACTTAAACTGCAACAGGTCAAAGTAGCTGTTTATGTCGTAAATAATATCCGGATATTTTGCACTTGCCTTTAAAACGACCTGCTCTTTATCCTCTTCTAGGTGGCGCAAAGCGCTGTGATATGAAGAAACCACCGCTTTAATTTCCGACGCGTATCTTTCAACGCAGCTTTTCCTGACTGCAAACACGGCAAATACCACAGGGAAGCCGGTTTTGCGAAGCCACAGGTCTCCGAGATCATAAATATAGGATACCGGTTCAGAGGATATTGCCATGGCATCATTGCCGATAACCAGAGCGGCATCCATATCTTTAAGCACCGGCCTTGGATCGGTGGGTATGTAAACCGGCTCTGTATTGTAATAATTTTTAAGAAGAATTTTTAACAGCACCGCCGACGTATGAGATGCGCTGGTAATTCCCACTTTCTTGTGATTCAATTCTTCAATGGGAATTTTGCTCATAAGAATCACCGATCCCACATATCCCACCGAACTTAAGCAGAATTGGGGAAGGAGGGCCACATCATCCGCAATTTCCCCACAGGTTGCCGAGGAAATAGGACTCATGTCGAGTTGCCGGTCCGCCATCATTTTATTGAGCATGCACGGATAACCCGGATAGATATCGATCCCTTGGACAGGTTTTTTTTCAAACATCCGATAATAAAAGGGATAGCAGTTAAGATAGTCGATATATCCGAGTTTCATACAAATCCCTCTTTCAGGTTGTCCGATGAACCGGGGTAACTGGCTGTTGTCCGTTCAGGTATGAGTTGGGCTTCATGGATAAGTCTTCTTAAAAACGGTTCGGATCCAAAATCGGGCGTTTGCGCACCGGCAGCATGAACCACTTTTTCATTGTGATACGTTGCGCCGATATCATCAACGCCGAACCGGAGAAGTACTTGGGCCATTTTATCACCCAGATACATCCACAATGCCTTTAGATGGGGCACATTGTGGAGAAAAACCCTGCTCGCAGCATAGATCCTGATGTCATCGTAGCCGGTGGTCGATGGACGTGGGTCTATTTTTGTGTTTTCTCCGTGAAACTGTAAGGGCACAAAGGTTTTGAATCCCCCGGTTTCATCCTGGAGATCGCGGATCTGTGAAAGGTGATCCACAATATCTTCCGGGGTTTCGATATGGTTATAAAGCAGGGTGGCATTGGTCTTAAGACCCATTTTGTGCGCCGTCCGCATTACGGACAGCCATTTTGACCCTGATATTTTCTTAGGCGCGATGATATCGCGGACACGGGGCGAAAAAATTTCAGCACCGCCCCCGGGGAGTGCTTCGACGCCGGCATCAATAAACCGTTTGAACACTTCCTCAAGGGGAATATTGTTTTTTTTTGCAAAATAATCGTATTCAACCGCAGTAAAACCGACAATGTGAATATCCGGTTTTATCTTTTTTATGCGTCTTAACATCTGCTCGAAGTAATCGATGCCAAGATCGGGATGGAGCCCGCCCACGATGTGAACTTCATCAATTCCCATCAAGACAGCCTTTCGTATCCTCCGGTCAATTTCGTCTATGGAAAGCAGAAATGCGTTTTCGTTGTTTTCATCACAGGAATAGGCGCATAAGGGGCATCGCAGTTCGCATATATTGGTATAGTTAAGATTCATGTTTACACCATAGTATGCAATGTCCCCGTGCAATTTCGTCCGGATATGATGGGCAATGGCGCCAAGGTCGAGGATGTGGTCGGTTGTGAGCATGTAAAGGGCATCTTCTTTACTGACGGGAACTTTGCTGCAAACTTTTTCGGCAATGCCGCGGAGTGTTTTATTCTGTAATGTATCAGGAAATTCCACGTTATATTTCCCTTTTTCCCCAGCTTTCAAACAGGTCATGCTTTCTTCCCAAAAGGTTCAACACCTTTCCCACAACAAAGTTGATCACGTCATCAAGGGATTCAGGCCGGGTGTAAAACCCCGGAACCGGCGGCACGATCTCAATTCCTGCAAGGGCGGCCTTGTGCAGATTTTCAGTATGAATAACACTCAGCGGTGTTTCTCGGGGAACGATGATGCATCTGCGCCTTTCTTTTAATGCCACGTCACATGCTCTGGTAATCAGTGAATCGGCATATCCATGGACAATGGCGGACAGTGTTTTCATGGAGCAGGGAAATACGACCATTGCTTCAAATTCTGAAGATCCGCTGGCAACCGGGGTAAAGAAATCATGGTTTTTAAATTCGCTCAAAAGATTATGGTTGTCTGAAACGCCCCGTTTTAAAAGCAGATCTTTCAAAGATGTAAAGGACTCCTTTTCATCGAGCATTTCATATTCAATAATCTGCCCGGCAGCCTGTGAAACAATTCCTGCCACCCGCTCTTTTGCATTGAGGAGTTCTTCAATAAAACGAATGCCCATGATGGGGCCGCTGGCACCTGAAATTCCGACAACTATCATTGTGTTCAGCCTTATATTAATCCTCTGTTAGATGTTTATAAAATTTGTCCGAGAAAAACATCCGCAAGGGTTCCGAAAAAAAGTATCGGGGATATATACGTGTTAATTTTGAAAAAATTCTTTACAGCCAGCGCAATGTTATTACGTCTGGCAAGTCTCTGCTGGTAAAAAAATATTATTCCGACCAATAAAACCGCAGTCCAGTAGGGAAGATTTTTTTGTGTCAGAAAACCCGCATATATCATTGCGCTTATGGAGCCAATATAGCAGGCCGAAGAAATGACGAGGGCCTTCTTCTTTCCCAGGCGAACCGGTATGGAGTGAAGATCTTCTTTAACATCAAAATCCATATCCTGTATCGCGTATACGATGTCGAGCCCGGCAATCCAGGTCAAGATAACAAGCCCCAGAACCAAAGGAACACGCCCAAATTCCCCGGTGACTGCAATATATCCGCCCACCGGGGCGGCGGCTTCAACCAGGCCGAGATAAAAATGAGACGAAGCGCTGAAGCGTTTAAGATAGGAATAGGTAAACAGCATTAACACCGCTGGAAAAGACAGATAAAAACAGAGGCTGTTCAGCATGAATGAAGCAACCACAAGCACCAGGGAGGATATTATCGCCGCCATCCATACCACCGAAGACCCAACCTCCCCTTTTGGAACCAGCCGGTCACGGGTGCGGGGATTTTTTCCATCGATTTTTGCATCGATAACCCGGTTGAATGACATGCCGGCAGTTCTGGCTGCAGCCAGAGCGACGATTACCCAAAACCAGGTCTTAAATGTTCCGCCCCCGGCAAACAGCACACCTAACAATGCAAAGGGAAGGGCAAAAAAGGTCTGCTCGATCATAATGAGCTCGGAGAATTTCTTAAAATCCATATTCTTTCCACCGGTTGCTGACCTTTTTGATGATTTCTTCAGACATTTTGATTTCTTCAGGCCATTTTCGCCCCATACCTTCTTCCCGGGTTTTTCTTGTGGCGTCTATCCCCATTTTTCCGCCAAAATTCGGGTATGGCGCCGAATGGTCCAGAGCATCCAGGGGCCCTTCCGACAGCAAAAGATCTCTTTTGGGATCTACGTTGTTAAGGAGCTTCCAGACCACCGTACTCGAATCCCGAAGATCTATATCTTTATCAAATACGGCAATATATTTCGTGGAGGCCATTTGTCCGAGGCCCCAGAGTGCATGGATTACTTTTTTTGCCTGGCCGGGAAACTTTTTGTCAATGGATATCAGGGCGCAGTTATGAAATACGCCTTCCATGGGGAGCTCCATATCCACTATTTCCGGAACGAGCATCTTTAACAACGGCAGAAAGATTCTTTCCGTTGCCTTTGCCATATAACAGTCTTCCATGGGCGGCTTCCCCACAACGGTCGAAGGATAAACAGCGTCATTCCTGCATGTGATGCAGGTTACATGAAATACCGGATAAAGATCGGCAGGAGAGTAAAATCCGGTATGATCTCCGAATGGACCCTCAACCCGATCCTCATCGGGATCTACGTACCCTTCAATGATAAAGTCGGATTCGGCGGGGACCAAGATGTCCACCGTTTTTGCCCGGGTGACTTCAATGGGGCGTGACCCGATAAACCCTGCAAGTAAAAATTCGTCAATATCCGGCGGCATCGGTGCTGTTGCAGCATAGGTCACCAACGGGGGGCCGCCAAGGGCCACCGCCACTTCCATACGTTCTCCCCGGGATTTGTATTTGTCAAAATGGCGGCTGCCGTCTTTATTGTACTGCCAGTGCATTCCGGTTGTGGCATTATCATATTTATGCATGCGATACATACCGACATTTTGAGTGCTGCTTTCAGGATCCTTTGTAATGACAACCGGAAGGGTTATAAACGGACCGCCGTCGTGGGGCCAGCAGGTGAGAATGGGGAGTATATCCAGCAATGGTCCGTCCGGACCGTAAACCCGCTGCTGGCACGGCGCATGTTTCACTTTTTTGGGTGTAATGCCTGCCAGCTCTTTCAAGTCGAAAAACATCCTTATTTTTTGCTTTAAACTGCTTGGCGGCTTGATTTTGATGAGTGATTCGATGCGACGGCCGATATCATCGAAGGAATCGCATTCCAACGCCATCTCCATCCGCCGAAAGCTGCCGAAGGCATTGATTATCAGCGGAAATGAGGAGCCCTTGACGTTTTCAAAAAGCAAGGCGGGGCCGTTGGTTTTACTCATCCGGTCTGCGATTTCCGTTACTTCCAATACCGGGTCGATTTGGGCGGAAATCCTTTTGAGTTCGCCCTCGGATTCGAGTTTTTTGATAAATTCCTGTGTGTTTTTAAGTGCCATGGGTACGGGTCCTAAACAAAAAAATTGGGTTTAAGATTTTAGACCAAATTAGAAAATATGGTTCTTCTCATATTTAGTTGGAGAAGAGGGTTCGAAAATATAGATAAATGCAAAGAGGGTGTCAAGGTGGAAAAAATGGGATTTTCGGTTAAACGAGACCAAAATAATTTTGTTCTGACTTGATCCGCTCCACAGTGTCTATATCCACATCGAACGGTGTTTCCGGCAAAATCGGGTCCGGCAGCATGTTTAAATCAAACGGTGCATCTTTTATTTTCAAATTGTATGAAATTACCATCAAATTCTCCAGGGACAAGACATCCTGAATATTATAAGCCAGTAAAGTTTCCAGGGCCTTTTCATCCCCATTTTTCTTGAAATCATTCCAAAGGAGGACGGCGAAAAATCCATCAATATCTGTTAGATTTCCCCGATGGAATCCCATCTGGGTTTCACACGATTTTAAGCCGCCTTTGTAGTCCAGGCTTGCCAGAATATGCCTTAAGTCAATATGCGCATGGTTCAGCGTAATCCCAAAATAGCTTTCGATAAAAGGGACATCGAAACTTTTACCGTTATAGGTTACAATGACTTTGTATCTCTTTATATCGTTCGGAAAGTCGTCGAGGTTTCGGCCTTTGACATAATAAGATATTGATTTTCCGTCATAAAGCGCAATCGTGGTTATGGTTTCATAAAATCGGCTTAATCCGGTTGTCTCAATATCCAGGTAAACAGTTGAGTCTCTGAATTCAGGGAAAAACCGCCAGTGATGGGCGGCCGGGATCAATTCGGCAAAGTAATTCGGATTAAAGTGTTTAATCTGGTTTCTTGATTCCCGGATGTATTCAGCCATGGTGTCGAGTTTTTTTGGCGAAAGACCGGCCTTGCAATTTTGTGTAAAGTGATCCCAGTTCTGAATGCCGGATTCCCATAATCGCTGTTCTGTTTTGATCCCGATGCCGGGAATATGGATAAATGTGTTTTTAAGCATTAGATTCGATTGTCTTGTATTTCAATGCGTTACGAGGTGTGATGTTATTCCGGATGCTTTTAGCGTCACACGGTTTTTGGGTTATTCTTTAATTTGATGGTCCCTGGAATAATCTTGAATAAGGCCCAGAAAAATCGATCCGTATTTTTCGTGTTTAACAATGCCGACACCGTGAATATGGAGAAGATTTTCCGTGGTCTGAGGAAGATCTGCAGCCATTTCGATCAGGGTTCGGTCCGAAAAAATGATATAAGGAGGGACACCTGCGTCATCCGCAATATCTTTTCTTTTTTTTCGCAGGATCTCAAACAGATCTTTATCGTGGTCCGGTGTGGTTTTTATTTTAGATTTTTCTTTAATTGTCTTATCGGCATATTCTTTTTTTAAATGACCCAGAACCGTTTCTTTGTTTTGAAAAACGTCCCATGCCTTATCTGTGAGTTTTAAGCCTCCATATTCCATATCCTGAATCATGAGTTTTTTGTGAAGAAATTGCCGCGCCAGGAGCATCCATTCTTTTTTTGAAAACTCCTTTCCGATTCCATAGATAGATAATTTGTCATGACCGAATTTTAAAATTTTCCGTGCACTTGAGCCGCGCAAGACATCGATGATATGGCCCATTCCAAACATCTCACCGGTCCGCTTAACACATGACAAGAATTTCTGGGCAGGTATTGTAAAATCGGTAAGCTCTTTTTCTTCTGCCAGGCAGTTATCGCACATATTGCATTTCTCAAGGGCATATTCTTCACCGAAATAATTGAGCAGCGGGATGCGCCGGCAGTCATCGGTTTCGACAAAGCGCAAAAATGCGTTGAGGCGGATGTGTGCCATCCGTTTTTCAGAGTCATCCTTCTTGTTGATAAAATACGTTATTTTATGAATGTCGGCATAACTGAACAATAACATACAGTGAGCCTGCAACCCGTCTCGTCCGGCTCTGCCGATTTCCTGGTAATAACTTTCGATATTCTTCGGCATATCAAAATGAACAACAAATCGAACATTCGACTTGTTGATTCCCATACCGAAAGCGATGGTGGCCACAATAATTTGTGAATCGTCCCTGATAAACAGGTTTTGGTTCTGTTTGCGTTCTGTTTCAGATAGACCTGCATGATAAGGACGTACGGAAAATCCTTTATTTTTCAAAATGTTATAAAGATCATCCACCTGGCGGCGTGTAAAACAGTATATGATACCTGATTGCTCCGGAAATTTGCTGATAAACTGAATGGTTTGGTCGATAGGGTTGTTTTTCGGAACAATTTGAAGAAACAGGTTTTCTCGATTGAAACCGGCAACATATTCGCTGGTGTCTTCCAGGCCGAGGCTGGTTTTAATATCGTTTCGAACCCGGGGGGTTGCCGTGGCAGTCAGTGCAATATAAACCGCTTTGGGAAAACGCAATCGGGCTTCGATCAACTGCCTGTATTCAGGACGAAAATCATGTCCCCATGCAGATATGCAATGGGCTTCGTCAATAGCCAGGCAATCCACGTGTACCGATGACAGCATCTCTAATATATTTGATTTTAACAAGGATTCCGGAGCCAGGTAAAGTAATTTGGCTTTGCCATTTTTAATGCGTTCTACATTCCGGCGATACTCATAAGGTGTCAGCGAGCTGTTTAACAATACGGCTGAAACACCTGTTGTCACGAGTTGCTCCACCTGATCCTTCATCAGTGAAATCAGCGGTGAAACAACGATGGTCAAGCCCTTAAAGATGAGAGCCGGAATCTGGTAGCAAAGCGATTTTCCGCCACCGGTGGGCATGATAACCAGAGTATCATTTTTTTGCAGTATATTTTCAATTACATCTTCCTGCAAAGAGATGAACCCGTCATAACCGAATACAGTTTTTAGGATTTTTTTCGCCTGATCAATCATTGATGATCTCGTAAAAAGTAAAACGTGAAAAGTCTATATATTGTGTAATATTCTCTCTTGATGTACTAAATGTAGTCGTTTTAAATTTCACGTTTCATTTTTTACAAATTTATCAATCATTGAAGCCACAAAAAATACAAAATTTACAATTTAGGAACTGACAGAATGGAGTTTGAGATATATATTTTGGGAAACAAAAAGTCAAAAATGTTTTGTTTTAAAATCCGTGATCCGTTTGTGCTGACAGTGCATTAGCCAAGCATGATCTCCACGAACATCGAACATCCCCCAAAACAGAAACTTATGTGCGTAGAACCGCATAAATTAAATCCTTTCCTCCCCGTGCTTCCGCACGGGGAGGAAAGGATTGATTTTTCTTTCTCTGAACAACCTGTAAGCTATTGGGCCGGGAAGTTCATACTATTTTTCCTTTTTCATTACGGACATTTCTTTAAGGATTTTTTCCAGAGTGTCCAGTTCCCTCCCGTAACCGGTCCAATCGCCATGACGCAGATATTCTTTGGCTTTATTATAATGGTCCAGCGCCGTCGCGCCGGGTGTGGATAACCCTTCACCCTTTATTTGAGAAATCACCAGAGAAGCCGGCTGTTCCGGGGTTATTTCAACTCCCAGAATACGGCTCAATGCCTTGTCCAGAGTTTTCTCCATAATCAGGCGATTGCCAAAAGCGACAATGACTCTTTTGAGTTCCGGCAGAGAAGCGGCCCTTGCTTCTTCCTGGGGACGCGCGCGGACGCTTGTTCGCTTGGCCTTGGCGTCACCACCGGGCTGAGGGGCGCCGGCCGGGAACATTTGGCTGTCTTCCTGGATGGCTTCCAGATATACCGGCTCCACATAGATAAAGGTATCACCTATGGGAATAGCCAATAGATTGCCCCGGATGACTCGAGAACCTCTCTGCCCCCACAGACTCAGTTCCCGGGAAATTTCCGGTTGCTGATCCACCCTGGCTTCAATCTGCATCGGTCCATAGACCAGTTTTTCCTTGGGCAGCTTGTAGACCAGCAGCTTGCCGAAGTTGGGCAGGTCACATCGGGCCGCCAGCCAGCCGATCATATTATCTTTCCTGGAAGGGGTGAAAGGGGTCATCAGGAAAAATTCTTCCTTTTGATCTTCGGGCAGTTTGATAATGACGTAGTAAGGTTCCATCTTCTGCCGGCGCTCTCCATAGATCTCATCCGGAATCTGCCAGAGGTCTTCCTGGTTGTAAAAGACTTGGACATCTTCCATGTGATATTTTGTGTAAGTCTCCATTTGGATTTTAAAGAGATCCTTTGGGTAGCGGATATGCTCTTTCAGATTCGCGGGCATTTCCTGGAAAGGTTTAAACAGATCCGGAAAGATCCGTGCATAGGTTTTGATGATGGGATCTTTTTCATCAATCATGTAGAAAACCATATCCCCGTTATAGGCATCGATGGTGATCTTGACGGAATTGCGGATGTAGTTAAGCCGTCTTTTTTTAAGATTGGTGCGAGATCGGTGCGAATAAGGATACATCGCAGAGGTCGTGTAGGCGTCTTGAATCCAGTAGAGTTTTCCGCCGGAAACAACCAGATAGGGATCACCGTCATAATCGAGAAAGGGGGCAATCGAATTCGTTCGCCGGTTAATCCGCCGGTTAAACATGATGCGGCTCTCCGGATTTACATACGTGGTAAACAGGATCTGGGGATCCAAAAACTCCATGGCAAACAAAAGCCTTCTGAAAAAAGATTTGATCTGGATACCGCCTTTACCCTCGTAGGTGGTATAAACATTTTTGTCCCCCTTGGGGTAATCAAATTCCTGGGCTGTGGTTTTTACCAGCACAAACCCATCTGTTTTTTCGCCGTAATAGATCTCGGGACGCGTGACCTTTAAGTCCGATTCAAAGGAAGGGGGCAGGTCTTTGATAAAGAGGCGGGGCAGCCCCTCGCTGGTCACTTCATTGACCGGGCTTGCGGCCAGTCCGTAGCCATGGGTATAGATGAGATGTCTGTTGACCCAGGTATTGGCCTGGGGAGGCAGCTTGTCCACCACCAGTTCCCGGGCGGCCAGCATGATTTGGCGATACTGGTTGTTGACGAGATACCGATCGACGTCGACATTGTTAAAATCGTAATACAGCCGTATGGCTTGGATCTGCCGGTAGGTTTGGAGCAGCGGGCGCTCGTCCCAGATCCGGATGTTTTGGATCGTTACGTCATGCTGCTTGAGATCCTGGGCGCTGAGTTGGTCGCTTACTTCAAAATCGACTTCTTTGATTTTATCCAAGTTGTAGGCCTTGCGGGTATAATCGATATTGTAGGCGATGTAGGGGGCTTCTTTGGCCAGTTCATTGGGTTTGACTATAACTTTTTGGACCAGGAGAGGGACCCCCGTTCCCGCCACCAACACGACTCCTATCCAGATTCCCCCACTAATCAAGATCAATTTTGTCCTCAATTTAAAGGCATTGATAAAAAGGAGTACGGCAAATCCTATCGAGACAAAGACGATTACCTTATAGGCCAGAATCTTGATGTGAACATCGGTATAGCTGGCGCCGAAAGCCGGTCCCTGGGAGGAATATAAAAGCCAGAACATTTTCAGGTGATAGGCCCAGCTCAGTAGCAGCATAACGATTCCGCTCAGAAAAATAAGATGCTTTTTACCGTTTTCCGCAAGGGTGATTTTAGGCATAGTGGGTGGGAGATCCTGGGCAAGGCCGCCCTCTATTTTCAGGGCACCGTTTTTCAGATACCAGACTATTGAGGCCAGTGCAGCCACAACAAAAAGCACCAGCAACCCGTTTTGGAGAAAGACGTAAAAAGGCAGCGAGAACAAGTAAAACCCGATGTCCCGGTTAAAAATAGGGTCGGTGCTGCCAAAAGGCTGCTGATACAGATAGCGCAGGAGCAGATCCCATTGAGTGGAGCTTTTTGAAGCAATATAAACGGTGAAAAACAGAATCAAAGCGGTGACCAGGGTTTTAAGCGTTACATTGGGAAGGCCAATTTTGGAAATATAATCGTCGGCAACTTTAAAATCCCCCACTGTCCCGCTTGGCGGGTTTAAACGATTAGCGATGTAAATGTTTATACCGATAATCAGGGTCAAAAGCAGCCAGACCATCGATCCAAACCCGAATTTGCTCAACAGCATGGTCCAGAAAACAGATGAAAAGCCCAGATTTTCAAACCACAACATATCCGGATAAATTGAAATCCCTAACCACAGCAATAGCGCACCAACAATTCCGATACCGATAATAATCAATTTCTTATTCATAACACTCCTTCTTATACATTTGCAGGTGTTTTACCTGAACGTTTTTCTGTTTCCGGTGGGCAACTTTCAGCATTCCTGAACTAAAATCAATCGCTTTTAGTTTGATGTCGGGAGCATAGTACGGGAAATTTTTCCCAGTTCCAACTCCCACTTCTAATGTATTCTTTTGGGCATATGAAATTACTTTGGTTCTAAGTTTCTGAAATAACACTCGTTCAATGGGGTATTCGAACATGTCATAGAGGTGAGAGATCCGGGAATATTTTTCTGGGGTTTTTGAGCTCATATTTTAAAATGGTTACTTTATTCATTATGTTTTGAATACATTTTGCCATGTTATTTATGCAGCTATTAAGGTATACTTTGCCAGAATCTCAAACCAACGTCAATAAGTACCGAATATATATATCGCATAATGTCCGGGAAAAATCAAAAGGGAAACCCCTGAAAATTTGAAAAAAGGATTTGTCCGAGTTGAAAAACGATATCACACGAAAAATTTAGACATGATACGTGTATTGTATCGCACAATCCCGTGACATTCAACAATCAATTGCACTTTAAATATCTGCTTTAATGCTCAACTGTTTCTTCTAAGCCTCCAATACCGAGCCTACGCATAAGCGGTCCTATGGTGATCCCTTGTACAACAAGCGAAAAGAATACACAACCAAATCCTGCCACCAACAACACCGGGCGCCATGTTTCAAGCACGCCTTCATTAGGTAGCTGAAGCAGCAGAGCAATCGGTATCGAACCTCTCAAGCCGCCCCAGAACAGAATGTGCTTCCATTTCCGCGGTCGCTTGGTGCCCACTTGATTCAGCAACCAGTAGAAACTATAAGAAACTGCCCCACGCCCTATCATCATCGCCGCAATGGCGACAAACACCGTTATCCACATATTGCCGACTTGCGCTTCGCGTAACTCCAGGCCAATCAAGATAAACAGAAGTGAATTAATCAGGAAATCTATCGATTCAAAAAATATTTCGACTGTTTTGGTAGTCTTTTCGCTCATTGAAAGTCGCCGACCATAATTGCCAATCATCAGTCCAGCCATCACGGTTGTAATCACCCCCGAAAGGTGGATTACTTCAGCCAACCAGAATGACCCGTAAGCCAAAACAAGACAAAGAGCATTTTCCAGTATATGATCCTCCAGATGGCACATGATCTTATAAACGATCCAGCCAAGCACTATTCCCAGCAAAAGCCCTCCTGCGGAAACCTTTATAAATTCATATGCTGCCTGGCCAAATCCAAATTCCTGTCCGTCCAAAACTGTTTTCAGCAGGATAGTGAATAACACCACCCCGGTTGCATCATTAAAGAGCGCCTCTCCTTCTACCAGTACCTTTAGATCTTCCGGTGCCCCCACCTCCTTAAACAACGCCAACACGCTCACAGGGTCTGTTGGTGAGATCAAGGCACCAAAAAGCATGGCCACCATCATTGAACTGATACCACCCAACCAGCCAAGCACTCCTCCCACCAGAAGGGTCGATACGATCACCCCCGGGACTGCAAAGCAAACGACCGGCCAGAACTGCTTCAACAGGGAGTTTAAATTCATGTGAAATGCGCCTTGAAAGAGCAAGGGTGGCAAAAACACGAAAAATATTAGATCATGGCTAAATCCCGTCTCCTCAATCCCCGGTCCAATCCCTGTCACACCGATTCCCAGCCCTACCAGAGTCAAAAAGATTGTATAAGGTAATTGCGTCACCATTTTACTGGCAATCGCTATCACGCACGATAGCAACAACAATCCGATATATATTCCAACTGCATGCTCAATCATTCTGATAATTCCTGTTGGCAAATTTCATCATAGATCTGTTCTATTAACCACAATAGCTTTTGTACGTGTTCAGGGGGTGCACTTTTTCGTGTAACGATGTTGGCGGTGTTTTCGCTCTTTTGAAATTCTCAATATAGCACGCTATTCCTCCGGTTTCAAAATCCCTCAGACCTTGCCCCGAATCAAAATCTTCCGATTGTGGATGGACACTATTTGTGAGTTTCAAAATCATGTTTTTGAGGTTTTTCGACAGTCCCTGCATATATCATAAAAATGGTAAGAGCAAACCCCGTAAAAAGGATTTGCCCATGTTGTAGCGTAAGGCGTTATAGATCAATTTTAGATTATTTAAACCAATCTTCTTTTTCTTTAATATTTTTTTTATGACTCTCGTCACTCTGCTGTGCTTCCATTTTGGCAATAACTTCCTCTAGCTCATATGCTTCCTCAGAGCCCAGCTCACGCAGAATTTCCAGCTCGTTTTCCGCCAATTCAAATTTTCCCAACTCAGCATAAGCCTCGCCCAGATATTCGTGGGCCTCAGCCAAGTTGGGATCAAGCTTAATGGCCTTTTTGTAGGCTTTTACCGCCTTATCAAAATGCCCTTGTTTTCGGTAGGTATATCCCAAATTGCTCCAAGCTTCAGCATATTTGGGGTCGGCTTTAACAGCTTTCTCGTAACTTTTTGAAGCTTCCTTATAATTACCGGCTTTCTGGAGTTTCTGACCTTTTTTAAAATACACATCGACCTCTATGACCTCTATACGTATTCCGGTTGTGGATTTTCTAGGTTTTGCCGACGAACCCGCTCCATAAACATTTTGACCCAAAGCCCAGAAGAAGACCAATAACATTAGTGTCAATATTTTCATTATATTTTCCAGATGGGATCTGGAAAGAATTAGTGTTTTCATATTTCCTCCTGTAAACTGAGACTCAGCCACCGTTCTGTTGAAAAATATTATATTAAAAATAATCCGGCGCAATCTGAAACGCTCAAGGTTAAAGATTTAATTAACAAATTGGACTGTGGTCCGTTAAAATAGACTAAGCATTGCATAAAAAAGTTCAAGGTTATGGTTTATAATCGGAGAGAATCCCCCGGCATTTAGGGCTTATATGACAAGACTGTAATTTTTTACTTGACAAACACGAACGGTCGTTCTATTTTATGGGCATGACAAAAGGAGAGGATACCAAACTTATTGTTTTGGGAGCCGGTCTGGATATGGGAAGCCAATTGGGCCTTGAGTGTGTGACCATCGGCAACCTTGCCAAGACAACGAATATGTCCAAAAGCGGGTTGTTTGCTCATTTCCAGTCCAAGGAGAATCTTCAGATCGAGATACTCAATTACGCGGCTCAGCTTTTTTCAGAAAGTGTGATTTTACCGGCACTGAAAATCGAAGCCGGCATCCCACGAATCAGAGCACTGGTGGACAACTGGATTCGTTGGAGTTCTGAATTGACAGGGGGTTGTATTTTTGTGTCCGCCAGTGCGGATTTCAGTGACCGCCCCGGAAAGGTCAGGGAGGTTCTGCTGCATCAACAGGAAGAATGGATCGATTGCCTTCGACGCATCGCGCAATCTGCCGTTCAGATGGGTGATTTCAGACAAGATATTGATGATGGCCAGTTTGCCTTTGACCTCTATTCTCTTCTGCTCGGCTTTCATCTTTATTATAAATTACTCGACGACGCTGAAACCAGAAAACATGAGGAAATCGCATTCGTCCGGTTATTAGATAGTTACAAATAGAACCTTAATCGAGCGTCCTCGACGCATTCATAAAAAATAATAAGAGGGTAATATGGCAAAAAGGATTGTTAAAACGAAATCATTAGGCACGAACGTTCGTTATATTAAGGCCAAACAAAGAGGCGCTCATTTTTTTAAGGCGCTTATAAACGCCGGATACTCGGTCATCACTTAAGATGCTTCCGCCCATGGAGAATCAGGGGAGGGGGTAAATCCGGAATTATAAACAGTTGATGAAAAACGAAAATATTTTCCCAAAGGAGGAAAAAAGATGAGAGACAGTAAAAGCATTATAGAGGAATACCGCAATGCAGACTTCGAAAAGCGTCTGTATTTTTTTCTTTCATATCGGTCGCTCCGGGATGAATTTTTAGAAATCGATCAAAGGGATGCATCCATTTAATTTTCAGCAAAACGCGTCAAAAATAAATGTCGTATGTGGGGGAATTGGGGGAAACGCTTGATCAGTGCCTTTAAATAAAATCAGCAAAGTAGATACCCACGGGCTCACGCCCGTGGTCCTCTGCTAATTTTGATAGACCATACCCGGCGCGCCCGAAAATAAGAACCCATTTCACCTAAATTTTCATCTCATTGCTCTGACCTTCTCTCTTAAAATTAAACATTGTGCTTGGTCGAGGACTTCATACTCCGGTCCGCATGTTTACCACATTGTGATATAATCAGTCGTTTTCCGTGCTTTGTCAACTCAGGTATAGAAGATAACCGAGGAAGAGCCCTAATTGAAAGTTTTGGCGCCAAACCATAATCGGTGATTGATGCTCCAAAATTAGATCATTTTTAAAAAATTGTCTCGCTTTTCGTTGATGGATATTTGATGTTTGTTTGTCCGGTCGTGGGTTATGGTTATAGTTTCTTGGCCAGTTCCGCCACTCTTTGACCCAGTTTCATCCCGTTTTCCAGGCTGCCGCTGTCCGGCGACCCTACGCAGGACGTTCCGAAGTGTCCGGTGGCTGACATGGGATCACCGACAATAACCATGCCGTAAATCAACATTACCTTGATAATGGACATCATGGTGGTTTCCTTGCCGCCGGAAGGATCTGCGGAAGTTGCAAAAGCGGCCCCGATCTTGCCTTCCATTTTTTTGCGTATACTTACAAATTCGTCGAATATTTTTTTAAGCTGGGCAGCCATTATTCCGAAATATACGGGAGATCCGGCGATGACGCCCCCCGAGGCAGCAAAATCCTCCTTTGTGACTTCATCGGTATGTTTCAAAACACCCCTGACGCCCTGGACACTCTCAACACCTTTTATAATAGCCTCAGCCAGTTTTTTTGTATTACCGCCTTTTGAAAAATAGAGAACCAGAATCTGCATTTTGAACCTCCTTAATTGACTTGCATTAGCAGGACAAATGGAATCCTGCACAAACATTTTTACCTTCTTTATAGAGCCGGTTGAATGTTTTTACCGCTTTGGATGTTTTTTCCTCGATCAAATCAACATCATTCTTTTGAAGAAATTCCCGTAACGATCGGGTCGATTTCATCATGCCGGGCCGGCCTTTACCCAGCACCAAAACACGGGGTTTGACTTCAATAATATCTTTGATATCACTAAGTTCTACCCTGTGGCCACGATTTCTCCGCCAGGTGGAAACCACTTTGCCTTGAATGATTTTAATATCATCGTTGTAGGTGATTCCATTTACAACGATATTTCCAAAAGAAAACTTTTCGATCATCACCCAAACCTCACCCCCTGCTTGGTTCCTGAACGAAACGTTCCGTTCAGGCCAACAATGAGGAGTTTGAAACGGATTCTATTCATCGTATACTTTCCAGTACGGTTTCTCCGCTTCCCATTTATCAAGAATCCCCTGGGGAGGGCGAGCTACGATGGCTTTGCATTCGGCGGTTATGGTTCCGTCTGGAAGACGCATTTCTCCGGCAACCTGTGCCCGGCTCGAACTTTGCTTAATCACCCAGCCGACAGCCGTTAACGGTGTGTTGGTTGGGGTGGGACGGCGAAACGTGACCTCCAGTTTGAGGGAAACCACCAAAGCATCTTTGCCTGATTTCAACATGACCGCACGGCCGGACGTCTCATCCAATATTGCTGAAACGATCCCCCCGTGCACAACCCCCGGATAACCGTTGAAATGATCGGGAACCGTCACTATCGAACGTATTTCTTGAGCCTGGTGGTCTTCGTACCATCTCATCTTTAATGAAACATCATTATCGAGTCCGCAGAGAAAACACCCTCGTGAGTTTTTCTGTTTTTGCATTTTTTAATTCACCGTAAATATCTTTAATATTCATATGTTCAGCAAAGGGTCAAGCCCGTCCTTGCCCCTTTGCTTTGACAATATTATAGTTTATGGATACACAAGATAGCGTAAATAAAGCATTCTGTTTTTGCCATGGACAAAAACATTACATATGAGCAGATATCCACGCAACCAGTAACGGTATGGTCATAACCGGTTCCCAGGTTATGGAGTGTCTTAGATCCGGCAAGTCTGAGTTGGGCCATCACATCATCGGAAAGAAAGTCGATCTGGTGCTCGATATTACCTTGATTCATTCCCGCAAGAAAATCAAGGGTGCGGTGTGCAATTTTCAGGGAAAGGATGCCCAAAGCGCTGAAAAAATCGTTGGAGAACAAACACTTGGCCCCTTGCCCCCTTACCCCCTCGAATCCTCGAACCCTCTTTTCCAACTAAATTGGAGAAGAACCATAAATATTAACCTAGGGGTGAAACCAATGTATGGATTTTATGGTAGAATTTTAAAAATAGATTTGAACGAGGAAGCCTTTAGCATTGAACCGGTAGACGACCAAATCCTAAAAACCTGTCTGGGGGGCAGAGGGCTTGCTACGCGTCTTTTGCTCGATCACAACCCGCCGGGGGTCGATCCGCTTAGTCCTGAGAACCTCCTGATTTTTGCTTCAGGACCGGTTACGGGAAGTCCGGTATGGGGTTCATGTCGTCATGGCGTTTTTACCAAATCCCCCCAGACCGGTTATTTCTCCGAATCTTATTCAGGCGGTACGGTGGCTGAACATATGAGTGGTACGGGATTCGATGCCATGGTCATAAGCGGTGCTGCCGAGAGGCCGGTTTGGCTCGAAATCTGTGAAGGGACGGTTCATTTTCATTCTGCAGAAGATCTTTGGGGTCGGGATACGTTTAAAACCGAAGACAATGTTAAAGAATGGGTAAAGCAGAATCGCCCTGAAACAAAAAAGTGCGGCGTGGTCTGTATCGGACCTGCCGGTGAAAATAAGGTCAGCTTTGCGGTCCTGGAGAACGATTACTGGCGCAGTGCCGGTCGGACCGGAGTCGGTGCAGTGGCCGGCTCAAAAAACATCAAGGCCATTGCCTTTTGGGGAAACCGGAAAAAGGCGTTTGCCGACGTCGATCTTTTGAAAGATTTTGCGAAATCTCTGGCGCGAGGCGCTAGAGAAGACCCAGGCGTAAAGGCGTATAAAAGTATGGGCACGCCGATGCTGGTGGATATTATGAACAAAGCCGGCGCATTTCCCACCCGTTACTGGAAAAAGGGGAAATATGAACATTTTGAAAAAATTAATGCCGGAGCGCTTCACGAGCGCTGCGAGGTTCAACCCCATGCCTGTTTGAAGTGTTTTATGGCTTGCGGCAGGCTGTCCACAATAAAGGAAGGAAGACACCGAGGACTTAAAATAGAGGGACCGGAATATGAAACCATCTATGCCTTTGGCGGCCTCTGTGAAATCGACAGCATTGAGGAAATTGCGTACTTAAACGATATCTGCGATCGTCTTGGCATGGATACCATCAGTGGCGGCAACCTTGCCGCTCTGACCATCGAGGCCTCCCGGCAGGGAAAAATCGATTATCAGATTGACTACGGCCAGGTTGATTCGATTGCGCAGCTTTTGGAAGATATTGCCTATCGTCGCGGGATCGGCGACACATTGGCCCGGGGCATTAAATTCACAGCCGGAGAATGGAAAATGGAGGATCAGGCCATACATGTTAAAGGTCTGGAACCGGCCGGTTATGACCCGCGGGTTTTGAAAGGAATGGGCCTGGCTTACGGATCGTCCGCCCGGGGTGCCTGTCACCTTCGTGCCACCTTCTATAAACCTGAACTCAGCGGGATTGTCGATCCGGAGCAGATTGACGGAAAGGCAGAAATATTCACTGAGTGGGAGGATCGTCTGACCATTTTTGATGCATTTATTTTGTGCCGGTTCTATCGGGATCTCTACCAATGGGATAAGCTGTCAACCATTATCAAAGGGACAACAGGTATGGAACTCGATATCGGAGAGATGCGATCCATTGCCGCATCGATTGTTGATAATACCCGACGGTTTAATTTAAGGGAAGGCCTTACCCTTCAAGAGGATGGTCTCCCCAAGCGTTTTTTCCGTGAAGCGTTACCTGAAACCCGGAAAATTATCACCGAAGATCAAATGAAACAGCTTATGAACGATTATTACAGGGCCCGGGGCTGGAACGAGAAAGGAGAACCGCCAAAGTAAAAATCGTCACATTTTTATAATATCGACTTATTTGGAGGAAAGTCGCCTTTCAGAAACATTGCCACCGATTCGACGACGTTTCCGGGTAATTTGGGCTGAAAAGACTCAAAAGTCATTCACCGGAAGGTTTTGAAATGGCTCCTAGTTGACGGCCTTGGGTATAACTTTATAACAATCCGGACACGTGGCAGAATAACTGCCAACCGTATTTTTAAATAAAGCGCCGCCTTGTAAGCCAAACCCTCTGGATGTAGGGGTTATTTCAATGACCACCCCGCGCCTGCAGGCTGAACATTTATCGTTCAATACGATGGTCGAATTTTCAGGGTTTGACTCAAATAATTTCTTTAATATTTCTACCATTGGCTATAATCACCTTTCGTTTCAAATGTTGTCCGTTTTAAAAAATTGTATTATTTTTGAAGGGTTTTTTTAGTCTCTTTCTGTAAAGAGCGATCAAACCGATACTGAAAAAGAGCAATAGTAACAATGTGGGACCAAGTCCCAGCTTCAGAGCAATCCAGCTTACCCCAACAACAGGCACCAAGGTCACACGAACCATGGCCCTCAAGTCGCCATGCTCAGCGATGAACTCTGCTGCCGGTGGTGAGTATTTGTAGTAGAAATCCACAAAGTTTTTTCCAAAGCTGTTGGTAAGCAGGATGCGGTCCCGGAATTCGCACAATATCTTAACGCGTAGCGCCATCAACGAGCCGTATGCCGCAGTTGCGATGAAGCATCCGCCGCCACCCCCCCCTTCCAAGGAGATATCACCCCCATCAAGGGAGCCATCATCGATAAGATCATCCGGGTTTTCACTGTTGATGGTGTCGTAATCTGCAGAGTTGAAAGACGCCTCGTCCGAATAGGCACTTTCATACCCATCAATGTCATATGCAGTCAGGACAAAATGGTACGTTTCGTTTTCATTCAAGCCGTGGATTGTAAACTCGGGCTGTTCCGGATTGTAGAGCTCATACGTCGAAATAGTTATCGGAGCGTCACCTTCCGTCACTCCGACGCCGTTATACGGAGCGCCGTTAAGCCCCGTTTTATAATAGAGGTTATAACCTTCAACATCGGATTCGGTGTTTGGACTCCACGCCAGTGTGACATCCACTGCATAGGCTGGCCATACGAAACAGAAGAACATCGGGATGAAAAAAAATAACATATTTAATGTACGTTTATTTATACTTCTCATTATCTCTGAAAGGTCCTTGCCTCCTTGGAATTATCTCCGGAAATCTTAAATTTTAAGCTGATTGCGATTAATAAAGATTCTCCATAAACAGGTGCACTAATGAGCAAGTTGTGTGCCAGTTAGAAATGATTTTCATGGACTCAAGCAAAATGTCTAAAACACAAATAATATCAATAAAATAGAATGAATGCTCACGATGAGGGTCCCCTTCCGTATCTGGGAAGGTGATGGGACGGAATTGAAGGAGGGATTTTGTCAACCTGTTGGTATGTTGACAATAAAGTTGATTGGCTGAATTCCGACTTGCAGCAACCACTTCGTGGTAGTGTATGAATTTAAGACAGGGGCGGGGGATTCATCGAACAGGCTTGCATATTTGCCCAAGGTTGCTGATGGAACGGGCACAGGAAAAAGAATATGTATTTTATCTATGAGCTTCAACAGACCGGCAGGTCCTATGACGGGAAGCGGTAAGATCCATGGGCGGTTGCACGGAGGTAAAATATATGGTTTGGAAAAAAACAGCCCATCAATCTTTTTGAGGATTTTATTCAAGCCGAATCGACTGTAGGAAAATTCATTCAGTCGATAATCATTTGTTTACACCCACCTGAAGCTTCATTTCCGTCAAACCTCTTTTGCCTGGCGTATGGAAATCCCTTCATATGCCGCGCTTGTTTTTAAACAACCATATTGAAATCACATAAATTACAAGATGTTATCGTTGTGTATCAGGTCCGGCATATCAATTGCAAAGATATGCCACCGGACAAGTTTATTATCGTTGTGCAAAAAAAATTAAGTACATTCATCCCCGGCATTGTCGGAGGAAAACCAAAGAAAGTCTGTAATGAAAATAACAATTTATCTTGTAGTATGTGCACTGTTTATGGGTGTCGTGATGTCGGGTGCTGCCCTATCTGTCGAGAAGAGAGCCACAGAGCAGGAGCAGGAAATTATTATGACCGGAAGGATCAATAATTCAAATCAGATCATAGACAAATGGGGACGGATTTTCGGTATTTATAACACTAAAGAAGGTAGGGAAATGGCCATCCATGTCGGCATGAAAGTATATGTAAAGGGCGCAATACAAGAGCGCGAGGGACAAAAATGGATTAGAGTTTCGATTTTTGAAATCATTAAAGAATAACCGGGCGTCAATGAACAGGGGAAATGCAAAAAAAAAGCAAATCCAATTTATAATTCGTTCGCTAACCTCGCAGCAAACTCCAAGGAATATGCATGCTGTTACAGCTCAAGATAGCTCGGTGTGTGTAGCATCAAGAGGTGGGAAAGACTGGGGAGGCACATGTATCTATCCTATTTGTTCCTAAAATCGGTGAGTTTAAGATTATATTTTTTTATCAGCTCATAAACATCCGCACGATATTTTCCGGCCAGTTTGGCTGCCTGGCTCACATTGCCCCGGGTCAGTTCAAAAAGCTTAATGAGATAATTTCTTTCAAAATTCTCCTTGGCATCTTTGAGTGGTTTTAAACCTTCAGGATTGACGTTATGGGCTTGCAGGATCAGATCTTCCGTAATGATATTACGTTTCGTCATGGCCATGGCGCACTCAATGGTATTTTCAAGCTCCCTGATATTTCCCGGCCAGGGGTAAGCGATGAGTTTCTGCATGGCAGCTGTTGAAAACGCTTCGATCTCTTTTCCCATTTTTTCGGAATATTTTTGTAAAAAATGTCTGGAAAGAGCCGGAATATCTTCTTTTCTTTCATTAAGCGGAGGCAATTTTATAGGGATGACATGGATACGATAAAAAAGATCCTCTCGAAAGTTGCCGTTTTCAATTTCTTGCTCCAGATTTTTATTGGACGCTGCAATAATTCTTGCGTCCACTGTTACGGTCTGTCTTCCACCCACCGGATAAAACTCTTTTTCCTCCAGAACTCTTAACATCTTAACCTGCATGGATAAGGGCATCTCGGATATTTCATCCAGAAAGAATGTACCAAAACCGGCTTCGGAAAAAAGCCCTTTTTTACTAACGTGCGCTCCGGTAAATGCACCCTTTTCATGCCCGAAAAGTTCACTCTCCATGAGGTTTTCCGGTATGGCTGCGCAGTTTATGGCAACAAACGGATGATCCTTCCTATTGCTTGCAACATGCAGGGTCTTTGCAATTAATTCCTTACCGGTGCCGCTTTTTCCCTCAATATATACATTGGAATCGGTTGTGGCTGCCAGGGAGACCTGTTCGAAAACTTTTCTCATCTTTTCGCTTTTACCGATGATGTTATCAAACCCGTACATTTCTTTGACCAGGTTTCGGAGCCGTTTAACTTCTGTTGACAGTCTGCTTTTTTCCAGACAATTGTTTATTTGCATCAGCAGTTCATGCCCGTCAAACGGTTTGGTTAAGTAGCCGTAGGCGCCTTTCTTCATGGCATCGACAGCGCTTTTTATGGTCCCATAAGCAGTTAAAATGATTACAGGAATATCGGGGTTGATCTGGTAAATATTTTCCATCAACTGGATACCGTTTTGACCGTTAAGTTTCAGATCGATCAGGGCCAAATCAAACGGTTCATTTTCAGCCAGTTTCAAGGCTTCTTCAGGCCCGGTGGTTATGGTGACATGATATCCGCCGGACACGAGCCGCAACTGAATCACGTGAAGAATATTCCGGTCATCATCGACCACCAGTATTTTTCCTTTAGGGGCGCTCATAATTTTACTCTCCAATTTTGGGCAGGGCCTCTCTTTTCTTTTCTTCAATACCCAGGTCAATTTCTTTGAGACGTTTCATCTGATTTTTGAGACGTTTCATCTGTTTCTTTTCAGATTTGAGTGCTTTTTCCAGCAAATCGATCCGGTTTCTTTGTTTATCCGTCTCTTTTTCATTTTCCACGGTCTGGTTTAAAATGGATATCCAGATCTTTGCCTGGGTTTTGAAAACAGACTCAGGATATTCTTTGACTAATTTTTTAAAAAAAGCCATGGACGTTTCATAATTCGCATCCGGATATTCCGGATAGGCATATATCAGACCCATGGCATAAAGTGCGTGATCTCCGTGTTTTTCCGGGAAACGGTTCAATATTTCTTGGTTTTCTTTTATGGACGTCAAAAAATCGTCACGGGCAAAAGATGATTTTGCCCGCAATAGAAGCTGTTTCTCTTCACTGGGTTTTTGTAACGGAAGCTGTTCCCCTCCGTAAGGTTTATGAAAAGGGGCGCATCCGGTGCCGACAAGTGAAAAACTTAGCCAGCAGGCAAAGTAAAGAAAAAAGTGCTTCCTTTGCCGGGAGTGCTTTCTGCCCATATCTTTCCTCCGTGAGCCGTAATGATATGTTTTGCGATGGAAAGGCCCAGCCCGGTACCTCTGGCTATTTCTTTCCCGCTTTCTATCCGTTTGAATTTGGTGAAAATCTTTTCTAGATCGTTTTTGTAAATTCCACAACCGGTATCTGAAACCGCTACCTCTATCACCTTGCTGTTTCGATCTTTCAATGACACATCAACAGAAACCGATCCCCCTTTATCCGTATATTTTAAAGCATTCCCAACTAAATTCTCAAGCAGTTGGTCGATCCTTTCAGTATCCAGCCCAATATCCGGAAGGTTTGGCGGGGGGATTAATTCAAGTACAATATTTTTTCGCTGGGCGATGGGGGCCAGTTTCAGAATGCACTTGCGCACAAGATGGATCAGACTGGTTCGGCTGAAATGGTATTCCATCATTTTAGCTTCCATGCGGGAAAGGTCCAGGATCCTATTAACCGATACAATCAATCGTTCGCATTCATCCTGGACAATGGTTAACAGTTGCTCTCGACTTTCAAGGTCGTCGGCAAAGGCTTCCTCGATCAGTAATCCTGAAGCTTCCCTTATGGCTGTCAGGGGGGTGCGAAGTTCATGGGATACATGGCTGATGAAATCTTCTTTTAGTTCGTCAAGCTCTTTCAGTCTGTCACACATAATATTGAAATCATGGGCCAAATCTTTAATTTCAGGCGGTGACTCGATGCTGAAAATTTTTTCGAATCTACCTTTTGCGATTTCCTTTGTTTTTTCTTGTAACAGCATGATGGAGCGGTTGATACTCCGGGTGTTGAAAAATGAAATTAAAATTCCGAAGAAAATGGAAAGTCCTGCTGCAATGAATGTGATTATAAAAACATTGTGACTGATCCGGCTGGAAATTTCTATCTTTTCATCTCTATCGGATCTTGCCGACCACATAATATCCTTGAAATTATTATTGATTTCTTCAACAAGGTTTTCTTTTTGAATCTGATATTCTTTATAAGGATATTTTTTGCCTTTTTGTATGTTTTCAATTTCCCGGGTAAAGATGGAAAAGTAGTCATTGCACAATTGCAGGGTTTTAGAATATTTTTTATTTTTTTCAAGATCTGCCACCACCAGACCCAGTTGCTGCATGTCTTTATTGAAATATTCTTTAATTTCGAGAAAATGTTTGTAAAAATCATTGTCTTTTGAAATAAGATATTTTTTTTCAAAGCTGACCATTGAAAACATATTGTTTGAAAGCCGTTCGGACAGGCGGGCGGTCTGACCATCAACGGATGAAGCAGCCTGGGTCAGGCGGGTTAACTGGTTAAGCTTAAAGGTGACAAAGATGACCAGAAACAGCACGAGCATCATGATGGAAAGATATCCGAAAGTCAGTCGTTTAAAAATTGTAAATCTCATAATATTTAAATATGGATAAAGGTTTTATTTTTTGAGCAGATGAACATAGAGAAACAAAGTTTATATGTCAAACAAAACATGAAATCGAGGTGCGTGTCCAGGGGGGTGCGCTTTTCCTTGTAACGATATTGACGGAGTGGCTTCGTCATGTCATATAACTTAGCGGTGGGGGAGACCGCGGAGGAGGCAGGGTGCCATGGCTGCTAAGTCATAGAAATTACCAGATATGGGTGCTGGAGTAAAGCGTGAGCGCCCACCCCCTGAATACAAAGGAATCAAGAAAGGGCGTATAAGATAATCTTTTGAGAAAAATTGTTGCATCCGGACGATCATTTTTTTGCCAATGCCATCGGCCGTAAAGGGACTGAAGCCAAAAAAACCTGGATGAGATTGATTGTCACTGGGTTTCGTGGTTTGACAAGGTCCTGATGATTAATGTATATTTGCTTTGAAACGTTTAAAAGTTACTATAAATTTGCCATGAAACCAATTGTTGCCATAGTGGGTCGACCCAATGTGGGTAAATCGACCTTTTTTAATCGTGTAACCAGAACGAGAAACGCCCTTGTTGACGACTTGCCAGGTGTTACCAGAGATCGTCATTATGGTGATGCCCGTTGGGAAGAGGTCGATTTTACCATAGTCGATACCGGCGGATTTTCGGGTGATGATGAGGATGACTTTGCCCACAAGATCCGGTTCCAGATCATTCAAGCCATAGACGATGCCGATGTTATTATTCTTATGCTGGATGGAAAGAGTGGAATTTCTCCGTTTGACGAAGATGTTGTCCAGATTCTTCGTACCCAAAAAAAACCGGTTTTTTATGCTGTCAACAAAATTGACGGTGTTGAACAGGAGGTCCGGCTTTACGATTTTTATAGCCTCGGCATAGAGAAATTATATCCCATCTCCGCTGAACACCGTTACGGCATATCGGATTTTTTAGATGACTTGACGGATATTCTGCCAAAAGGATCTTCCGAAGAACCCGATGATATGGTCAGGCTGGCAGTGGTCGGGAAACCCAATGTTGGGAAATCGTCGTTGATTAACCGGATCCTCGGGGAAAAACGTCTGCTGGTCAGTGATACGCCGGGGACAACACGTGATGCTATCGACTCTGTTTGCCGTGTTAACGGGAAATCGTACCTTCTTATTGATACTGCAGGTATTCGGCGCAAGGCACGGGTTTCAAAAAAGCTTGAAAAATTTTCGGTCATTAAAGCATTAAGGAGCCTTGACCGGTGTAACGTGGCGCTCATCCTCATTGATGCGAACCAGGGTATCACAGAACAGGATGTTAATATTGCAGGCTATGCTTTTGAGCGCAAATGCGGATGTATTTTTCTGTTGAATAAATGGGATCTTGTTGAAAAAGACAGCAAAACGGTGAAAAGATTCCATGATCGGTTAAGAATGGAAGCAAAATTTTTAAGCTTTGCCCCGATCTTGACCCTTTCAGCGTTAACCGGTCAAAGGGTTTTGAAAATATTCAGCATTGTGGAAGATGTTTACCAGCAGTACTCATTACGTATCGGGACGGGACAGCTCAACAAAATCTTTGAACAGGCCATCAAACAAAACGAACCGTCACTTTTCAGGGGAAGGCGTCTTAAATTTTATTATGTTACCCAGGTGTCCGCCGGACCGCCGAGTTTTGTCTGTTTTGTAAACTATCCCGATGCAGTACATTTTTCTTACAGACGTTACCTTATGAACCAGATCCGGGAGAAAGCAGGACTCGACAAGACACCGATACGGATAATCTTCCGCAAGCGGACCGGCAAGACCCAAAGATGATTCGGGTTGGAATAAATATTTCCCAACGAATGCCCGGGGGAAACGGCTGCCGGTTTAAAAAAAGATGAATTATGGATCTTTTTGAATACAGTTCCCAAAAGAATGCCGATGCATCAAGGCCTCTTGCCGACAGAATGCGTTCCCGGAATCTGAATGAATTTATCGGGCAGGTCCATGCTGTGGGAGAGGGAACATTGATCCGGAATGCCATTGAACAAGACCGGATTTTTTCCATGATCTTATGGGGGCCGCCGGGGTGTGGGAAAACCACTCTTGCCAGAATTTTCGCCCGGCAAACACGGCGTCATTTTGTCCATTTTTCTGCTGTTCTTTCAGGCGTTAAGGAGATTAGATCGGTTATTAAAGAGGCGAAAGATCAGCAATCGCTTTTTCGAAAAAAAACCATTCTGTTTGTGGATGAGATCCACCGATTCAATAAGGCCCAGCAAGATGCATTTCTCCACCATGTGGAAAGCGGCCTGATTACCCTTATCGGCGCCACCACCGAAAACCCTTCGTTCGAAGTGATTCCACCATTGATGTCCAGATGCCGTCTAATAACCCTAAATCCGCTTTCATCAACCGACATCGCCATTATCATAGAAAATGCCCTCAAAGACAAACAAAGGGGACTTGGGCAAATGAATCTGGCCATCGATAAAGATGCACTTTCTCATCTTGTGCGCATATCAGACGGCGATGCCCGGACTGCACTTAACGGTCTCGAAATAACAGCATTGCTCACAGCATCGAGTGATAACGATTCATCAGACGAAAAATCCTCAAACATAACCCTTCAAAACATTGAAAGTGCCATGGAGCGAAAGGCCCTTTTGTACGATAAGTCCGGGGAAGAGCACTATAATCTTATATCCGCTTTTCACAAGAGCTTAAGGGGAAGTGATCCTGATGCTGCTGTCTATTGGCTTGTCCGAATGTTGTCGGCAGGAGAAGATCCTTTTTATATCGTTCGAAGAATGGTCAGATTTGCATCTGAGGATATCGGAAATGCAGATCCTGATGCACTGGGAATCGCATTGAACGCCATGGAGGCTTTCAGATTCCTCGGTCATCCGGAAGGTGACCTGGCACTTTCCCAGGCTGCCATCTACCTTGCTTCGGCCCCGAAGAGCAACAGCATATATGTCGCTCACGGAAAAGTCAAAGCGGTCATAGACCGACAGGGTGCTCTACCGGTTCCGCTTCATATCCGGAATGCACCGACAGCGCTCATGAGCGGGCTGGGTTACGGGAAAGATTACAAATATGCCCACGATTATGAAGGTGCATATGTCCCTCAAAACTATTTGCCGGAAAGACTCGAAGGCCTCCGTTTTTATTTGCCCACGGAAAGGGGGCATGAAAAGCGTATAAAAGGGTTGTTGGAAAAATGGCACAGTTTGCGGGAAAAGAAAAAAACCTCCAAAGAGAGTAAGTTATAAACAAGATTATCACAGTTTGAAACCTTTCGGGCTTGCCGAGTTTGCCGAAGCCACTCCGCCAATATCGTAACACGGGAAAGTGCACCCCTGATCACCTTAACAGCGAGGGAAATCTCCCCCATCGGTCGGAATTAAACCAAGGCCCTGTTTCTATGGGGTTGCGGGGGTAGCAAGGGAAGATTAAACTGGAAAAAATCCCCCTGCGGCCGAAGGTTCCCTGAAATTTCAGCCCAGGCTACGTACCTGAAAAGAGCTTGACACCGGTATAAAATAAAAATACAAAGTAGCTAATTTTTTTAAGAGTTTATCGACTTTGATCGGATTTAATAAATTGGAACAGCTTAAAGGGATTGTTGTTGTTGTTGGAAATTACGGAAGCGGGAAAACCGAAGTTTCCATAAATCTTGCCGTGAATCGTAAGCGAGCGGGTATAGATGTTCGGATTGCAGATCTTGATCTTGTTAATCCTTACTTTCGAACCCGGGAAGCAAGGAAACCGCTTGCCGAGCTGGGCATTGAAGTGGTTGTGCCCGGGGAAAAATACCTGAAGGCGGATCTGCCCATTCTGAGTCCTGTGATCGCGGGGTTAATCCGCCGACCCGGCCAACTGACATTGATCGATGCAGGGGGTAATGATGTGGGCGCAACCGTTCTTGCAGCACTGGCCGATTCATTACGCAAAAAAAGCGTTTATATGCTACAGGTGGTAAATCCCTATCGGCCGTTTACTGAAACCATTGAAGGCTGTTTAAAAATGCGTGATGAGATCGAAAAGACTTCAAAGATGACCATCAACGGCATCATCGGCAATGCAAACATGATCGATGAAACCGCTATCGGAGATATATATAAAGGGTATGATTTTGTTAAAACCCTGTCTGACGAGAGTCGGTTGCCGCTTAAGTTTATCACTGCTCCGACAACACTATTGGCTGAGATAGATACGGGGCGTTTTTCCTGTCCGGTCTTACCCATAGACAGACAACTTGTTCCACCGTGGATAAAGGCAGCCGGGCTGAAAAAATAAGCTGTTAAAAGGAAATATAGATTATGGCATATAGACATATCATCGACAATTACCGATGCAAAGGGTGCGGACTGTGTGTAACGGTATGTCCAAAGAATGTTCTGGAAATGTCCGAAGAAGTCAATTCCATGGGCTATTTCCCAGTATATCAGGCACGCCCTGACGACTGCATTTTTTGTACAACATGCTGCATCATGTGTCCGGATGTTGCGATAACCATAACCAAAGTCGTTGAAGAAACGGAAGCGTCGGAATAATAGTTGGAGGAAAAACATGGGCAAAATATTAATGAAGGGAAATGAAGCGATTGGAGAGGCTGCAATCAGGGCTGGATGCCTCAATTATTTTGCTTATCCAATTACCCCTCAATCTGAAGTCGCTGAATACCTTTCTCGCCGAATGCCGGAAGTAGGAGGTCTATTTTTGCAAGGTGAAAGTGAGGTTGCGGTCGGCTACATGCTTTTCGGTGCAGCAGGATGCGGTGCCCGGGTTTTTACAACATCGTCGAGCCCCGGGATAAGCCTGATGAGCGAAGCCATCAGCTATATTTCGTCTGCCGAGCTTCCGGTGGTTTTTGTTAATATTGTCCGCGGCGGTCCTGGATTGGGAGGGATACTGCCGTCCCAGGCGGATTATTTCCAAGCCACAAAGGGAGGAGGACATGGCGATTACAGATTGCTTGTTCTGGCGCCGGCCGGTGTTCAGGAAGCCGTGGATATGGTTATGATGGCATTTCCCTTGGCGGAAAAATATCGAAATCCGGTGATGATTCTGGGTGATGGCTTGATCGGTCAGATGATGGAGCCCGTTGAGTTTTCGGATCGTCTTAAATCTGAACCGAGCAATAAAGATGACTGGGCAACCAACGGCATGGACACCCGAAATAGAAAAGAACAAAACCTGGTCAAATCGCTATTTTTAGATGCGGAACAGCTTGAGGCCCATAATTTGCTTTTAAAGGCCAAGTACGATCGTATGAAGCAAGAAGAGGTCCGATATGAACCTTATAATATTGAGACGGACTATCAGGCGCTTATTGTCAGCTATGGCACCATGAGCCGGGTTTGCAAGACGGCCATTGACAACATGAAGGCCGAAGGTCTCGAAGTGGCCATGATTAGACCCCAGACCCTTTTTCCCTTTCCCATAAAACCGATAAGGGCGGCGGTTGCAAAAGACGGTTGCCGGGTTGCCATAAGTATCGAGTTAAGCATGGGGCAGATGGTTGAAGACGTAGAGCGAAGCGTCCAGGGGAAATGTCCGGTTCACTGGCATGGAAAAGCCGGTGGTGAAATACCGACACCTGAAGAAGTGATTGATGTGGTTAAATCCCTTATTAAATAAATACGCGCAAACAAAATGACGATAAACAGTAATGAATAAAAATTACAGCGTGATATACAACTGCAATCACGACAGATATAGAGACAGGAAACATCTCATGTTATATAAGGAGCAGATATAATGGCAAAAACATACAAGAAACCCGAGGCCCTTTCCGAACAGGTTTCCCATTACTGTCCAGGTTGTACCCATGGTGTTGTTCACCGGCTATTGGCAGAAGTTATCGACGAGCTGGGTATCAGCGGCCGGACGGTCGGCATTGCCCCTGTTGGGTGTGCTGTTTTGGCCTATAATTATTTTACATTTGACTTTCAGGAGGCGGCTCACGGCCGGGCACCGGCGGTGGCCACCGGTATAAAAAGGGTTCGGCCCGACCTGATGGTTTTTACCTATCAAGGTGACGGCGATCTGGCAAGTATCGGAATGGGAGAAATTATACATGCCGCCAACCGGGGAGAAAAGTTTACCGCCATATTTGTTAACAACACCGTCTATGGGATGACCGGGGGGCAGATGGCGCCGACCACATTAAAAGGTCAGCGAACCACAACCTCTCCTGCAGGACGTGATGTCGAGGATGTCGGCATGCCCATCAAGGTTGCCGAACTGATCTCCGCCCTGGAGACACCTGCATATATAACCAGACAAACGGTGATAAAGCCAAAGTATATTGTCAGGGCCAAAAAAGCGATTAAAAGGGCCTTCCAGTATCAAATGGACGGCCGATGTTTCAGTCTGGTGGAACTGGTCAGCACATGTCCCACCAACTGGGGGCTGACACCCGTAGAGTCCATAAAGTGGACTGAAGAGAATATGCTTCCCTATTACCAACTGGGCGAATATAAAACACCCGATGAAGTTGAGGAGGACTGAATGCAAAGCGAAGTAATGTTTGCCGGTTTTGGGGGCCAGGGAATTTTGTTGATCGGAAATATCCTTGCACATGCTGCAATGGAACAAGGTTCCGAGGTGGCATGGGTCCCTTCTTATGGTCCGGAGATGCGGGGGCGGAACTGCCTATTGTCTCGTGGCTATCAGTGACAGGCCCATCGGTTCTCCGATTATCAGAAACCCGATGCACCTGGTGGCCATGAATCGTCCTTCTCTGGAAAAATTTGTACCCATGGTGAAGCCAAAGGGTGTTGTAGTAATCAACAGTTCATTGATATCCATCGGTGCAGGACGAGATGATGTTGATGAACTCCTGGTGCCGGCCAATGATATTGCTAAAGATCTTGGGACTACGAAAGTAGCAAATATTGTTGCACTTGGCGCTCTTGTCGCTCGAAGCAAAATCGTCGATTTTGAAGTCGTGCGCAAATGTGTTCAAGAAAAATTTGCTTCCAAAGAAAAACTTATCCCGATCAATATGGCGGCGCTGGAAGCGGGGAAAAAGACTGCCCGGTTGAAGTAAAATGCAAAACCCCAAGGGAATCGAAAGAATCAAAAACCAACGAATGTTGAATGTCGAGGATTGATGATTTAGGAACGTCGATTCGCCCCGGTGCTCTGAGATTATAGAAGAAATTGGAAAAAGTTCTTAAATCTTCAAGAAAACATCCCCTTATTTGCCGTCAAACAAAATAAAATTATTGCTAAAAAATATGAAATTGTCAGTTCCGGATTATATCTCATCCATAAAGCCGTATGTGCCTGGAAAACCCATTGAGGCCCTTGAAAGGGAATATGGTATCGTTGATTCCATAAAACTTGCCTCCAATGAAAGTCCTTTGGGACCTTCTCCCAGGGCTGTTGAGGCCATCAAGCATGCCATTGGGAAATTGCACCGGTATCCTGATGGCAGCGGTCATAATCTTATACAAAAAATTTCGGAAAAATTCGGATTTTCGCCGGAAAATATCGTTTTGGGGAACGGTTCCGACGAAATAATCGGTATGCTTGCCTGCGCATTTCTTCAGCCGGGGGAAGAGGTCATACTGCCGAGGCCGTCATTTCTCATGTATGAAATAACGGCCTGCAGCGTCGGTGCAATACCGGTATTTGTTCCTTTAAAATCCCTTTCAATCGATCTTAAAGGAATAACAGAGAAAATTACATCGAAAACCCGAATGGTTTTTCTGTGCAACCCCAATAACCCCACGGGAACCGTTGTTTCTAAAAATGATTTTGAAAAGTTTCTGAAAAAGATTCCGCCTGAAGTAATCGTCGTGGTGGATGAGGCCTATATTGAATTTGTACGGGATCAGAACTGTGCCAGCAGCATTGACTATATAGACAACACCCGGCCTTTAATTACGCTTCGCACCTTTTCCAAAGCTTATGGTCTGGCAGGACTTCGTGTAGGCTATGGTATTATGCCGAAAGAAATAGCAAGCCTGCTAAACAGAGTCAGACTTCCGTTTAACACCAATTTACTGGCCCAGGCCGGTGCCTGCGCAGCACTTGAAGACACGATTTTCTTTAAAAAAACACTTGCATCGGTACATGAAGGACTCGATTTCTTGCACGATGCTCTTGACCGGCTGGGCATAAAACATTTTCCTACACAAGCCAACTTTTTCCTGGTGGACGTGTGTAAAGATGCTGATGAAATTTACGAAAATATGCTCCGTCAAGGTGTTATTGTCCGGTCCATGAAATCCTATGGTTATTCCAATTATATCAGAATCAATGTCGGACTTCATGAAGAGAACGTCCGTTTTATAAAGGCTCTTGAAAAAAGTTTGGCGTGAAAGAAGTATCCCATTCAAATAATTCCCGGGATCCCAGGGAAATTCAATGCCTGGCGGACGTATTTTCCATAAATCTAAAATAATTTAAATTTTCTTTTGAAACCACTGCTGATTACCATAGACGGTCCTTCGGGATCCGGAAAAACAACCACGAGCCGGTTGCTGGCGGATCGTTTGGATTGCAGATATATCGACACCGGTGCCCTTTACAGAGGTGTTGCCTTGGCAGTCATATCGGCAGGCTTGAGTCCCGATGACGATACAGCAATAGAAAAGCTTTGCAGCACCCTGAAAATGGAATTTATAACCGGGGAAAAAGGATTGCGGCTTATATCAAACGGCTCAGATATTACCGATCAAATCAGGACGCCAGAAATATCGATGTTTGCTTCGGCAGTTTCTGCAAGGCCGGTTGTGAGGCATTTTCTTTTAGATTTGCAACGACATCTGGGCAGCAAGAAAAATGCTGTTTTTGAAGGACGTGACATGGGCACCGTGGTATTTCCGGATGCTGATGTGAAGTTTTTTCTGGATGCATCCCAAAAAATCAGATCGATAAGACGATTCAAAGAGTTAAAATTGGTAAGCCCTCAGCCATTAGAAGCGGTTGAAAGGGATATGAGACGCAGGGATAAAAATGACAGCACCCGAAATTTAGCGCCTTTAAAGCCGGCCGAAGATGCGATTCGAATAGATTCAACCGATCTTCCCATCGAAGCTGTTGTCGACCGGATGTTGACCGTTATCGAGAATATCATTTGACAGTTTTTGAAAAGTCGATTTTTCTCATCCCCGTCAGCGTTTTTGGAATCTTTTCTACAAAATTTGTTCCCTCAAGTTTCACACCAATTACAGCATCATCTATCATGTGATTCAAAATTTGAGTAATTTATTTAAAATAATCATTGTTTTTTGGAAATGAGTCTGATACCGAAAGCGGTTATGCTATACCTAACAGGTAATAGTAAAAAAAAATAGTCTAGGGGGTATTTTATTTAATGGAAAATTTTGAAACAAACGATTCAGCCAAAGATTTAAACCGTAATGATTTATCTGATGATGAGACTCGAGAAGAATCAGACGTAGAAGCTGCGCAGGAAAAAGCGTCGATATCTGCCGACACGGCGGATGAAGGTGCCGTATCTGATGATCCTCATGACACGACGGACAATTCGGCAGATGTTCGGGAAGCAAGCTTAAGTTCTGAAGAAGCGCCGGATATCGGGGAAGGTTCGGATGAAGTTCAACGTCCAGGTGAAATCTCGGAAGACGTTGAAATCTCGGAAGACGTTGAAAGCCCGGAAGACGTTGAAAGCCCGGAAGACGTTGAAATCTCGGAAGACGTTGAAAGCCCGGAAGACGTTGAAAGCCCGGAAGACGTTGAAAGCCCGGAAGACGTTGAAAGCACGGAAGACGTTGAAAGCACGGAAGATGTTGAAAGCTCGGAAGATGTTGAAAGCTCGGAAGATGTTGAAGGCGAGGAAGAAAGCATGGACACTCTGATGAGTATGTACGAGGAGAGCTTCAAACGTTTTGCCGAAGGGGAAGTCGTCACCGGAAGGATCATTTCCATAGACAAGGATTATGTTCTGGTGGACATTGGATACAAATCAGAGGGACAAATCCGAATTCAGGAATTCAAAGATGAAAACGGACAGTTAGCCGCCGATGTGGGAGATAAGGTTGATGTGATGGTGGAATGGTGGGATGACGACGAGGAACGCGTCATTCTTTCCAAAGAAAAAGCGACCAAAGTCAAAGTCTGGGAAGAGATTAAAGCTTCTCACGATGAAGATGGAACAGTGGAAGGCGTAATTGTCAATCGTGTTAAGGGCGGTTTCTCTGTAGATGTCGGTGTTACAGCCTTCTTGCCCGGTTCACAGGCGGATTTGCGTCCTATACGCAACCTTGATGAGATGGTTGGGAAGACATTTACTTTTAAAATCCTGAAATTTAATCAAAAACGGAGTAATATCGTTCTATCGAGAAGACTGATTCTTGAAGAAGAACGCAATTCTAAACGGACCACAACACTATCTTCCATCCACGAAGGCAAAATCGTCGACGGCATCGTGAAAAATATAACAGAATACGGAGTCTTTGTTGATCTTGGCGGTGTGGATGGTCTTCTTCACATTACAGATATATCATGGGGACGGGTCAAACATCCTTCGGAACTTTTTTCAGTTGGCGATAATATCGCCGTAAAGATTCTAAACCTTGATCTTGAACGGGAGAGGGTTTCCCTTGGAATGAAACAACTGACCGAGGATCCCTGGCTGACTGCTTCAGAAAAATACCCCATTACCTCCCGGGTTAACGGAAAGGTTGTCAGTCTGACGGATTACGGTGCATTTGTGGAATTGGAAGAGGGTATCGAAGGACTGATCCATGTTTCTGAAATGTCATGGACCCGAAAGATTCGTCATCCGTCAAAGGTTGTTTCCGTCGGAGAGGTGGTTGAAGCTGTCGTACTTGATATCAAACCTGAAAGCAGACGAATTTCTCTGGGGATGAAGCAGGTTGTACCCAACCCCTGGGATGTCATCAGTGAAAAGTATCCGGTGGGCACAACGATTGAGGGCAAGATCAAGAATATTACCGACTTCGGCCTTTTCATCGGAATTGGTGAGGGGATTGACGGTCTTGTTCATATTTCCGATATTTCCTGGATAAAACGCATAAAACATCCATCCGAGATCTATAAAAAAAGCGACGTAGTTCAGGCCATTGTATTGGATATTGAGAAGGATAACGAAAGATTTTCTCTGGGAATCAAGCAACTTCAGGAAGACCCTTGGAAGACGGTCGCCGAACGGTATGAAGTTGGAAAAGAGATTACAGGCACGGTGACCAATCTTACGGATTTCGGAGTTTTTGTTGAACTCGAAGAAGGTATAGAGGGTCTTGTTCATGTGTCTGAAATCAGTAAGGAAAAAATAAAAACCCCCATCGGCAAATTCAGTATCGGCGATGTCATCACCTCCAGAGTTATGAATATTAACAGTGATGAAAGACGAATCGGCCTTTCAATTAAACGGCTTGAAATTGAAAGTGAACAAAGTTTGCTGAGCGAATATGTCAATAATATTAAACCCGCAACTTCAACTTTCGGAGAAATTTTGCGCGAAAACCTTCAGGAAAAATTGAATGGGGAATAAATTTTTCCGTGTTTTTTCCAAGTTGTAAGGTGTTTTTTTTCAAAACTTATGTTAACCTAAATTGAGCGTTTCAAATTGCGCTGTTTTAATATAAGCTCAATATTATTAATCGGTTACATTGCTATTAAGCATTGTACCCGTAACCGATTCGGCAAATAGGAATCAAAACTATATTGTCACGACTTGAAACCCCTCGGAATTGCTGAGTTTATCGAATCTGCCGGGTTATGAGGCACTTGCAGTAGAATACTAGGGTTGCATGTCTCATGCCTTGCATTTTCGGTAAACTCAACAATTGCTCAACTTATCTAAAGTATTATGTTTTCTCGAAGGCATCCATATCTTTTTTTTATACTGATCTTTTCATCTGTTGTTGTTTCGGCAATGGTGGTAATGACCCTTTTGTTCACCCTGGGCACAAGGGACTCTGAATTTGAATTTGGAGAAAAAGTCGGTATTATAGAGATAAACGGCATTATTGCGGATTCCAAAAACGTGCTGGATCACCTTAAACGTTTCCGTGAGAATGACGCCATTAAAGCCATCGTAATCCGGATCAATTCCCCTGGAGGTGCCGTAGGACCTTCCCAGGAAATTTTCAGGGAGATCCAAAAAACATCCGGCATCAAAAAAGTGGTGGCTTCCATGGGCTCAATTGCTGCTTCCGGAGGCTATTACATCGCTGCCGGTGCAGATGGGATTATTGCCAACCCCGGGACCATAACCGGGAGTATCGGCGTGATTATGGGGTTTACAAATTATGGGGAGCTGCTCAAAAAAATCGGATTGGTCCCCATTGTTATCAAAAGCGGCGAGTACAAGGATATCGGATCGCCGGTAAGAAAGATGAAACCTGAAGAGAAAAAAATCTTGCAGGATTTTGCACGGAAGATACATAAACAATTTATCAGAGATATTGTCCAGGGCAGAAAGATGGACCCTGAAAAGGTAAGATCCCTTGCAGACGGACGCATCTTCACCGGGGAAGAGTCTAAAGAATTGGGGCTGGTGGATCGTATCGGAAATTTGGAAGATGCTATTGAATGGGCCGGCCGACTGGGCGGGATCGAAGGCAAGATTTCAACGGTTTATGCAAAGGAGAAAAAATTTTCTTTGTTAAGATATATTACGGATTCATCCATGGACACTTTATTCAACCATATACTGGATCCATTTTTGTCTGCAAATTATATATATCGACCCGAAAAAGGCCGTTGAAAACGCTTTAAAGTTGTTTCAGAATCATTCGTACCCATCCGGGTTTCAGTCCTAAATGTGCTTTGTTTTCCCCTTAGGAAAAGCCTTCCAGCCGACAAGCCTATGACATCCCTCTTTTCCGTTTCCAATGGTATTCTTGACTTTCGATCAATTAGGGGTTCAAGAAAAACAAAAGATAAATGATTATTAAAGGTGGCGCTCCGCTGGGTGGGGTTTTTAAATTTTTACGTAAAAACACTCACATCACCCAGACCTTCCCGGATGATTTCCGGAAAATCGTCGATCAAGGATATGACACTTGATGGATATCCCGAAACCGGCCCCCCATCAATAACCACATCTATTCTACGATGAAAAAAATCTTCAATAAGTGACGGGTCATAAAGAATTGTATCGTCCGGCATTGTCGCACTGGTAGTGATAATCGGGTTTCCCAGCGCTTTCACCAGAGCCAGACAAATTATATTATCCGGTACGCGGATTCCCGCGGTTTTTCGCTTGGTCAGCATGATTTTGGGAACCAGCTTCGAACCTTCCAGCACAAAAGTGTAAGGACCGGGCAGAAGGCGTTTCATGGTTTTATAGGCGTAGTTTGAAACTTTAGCGTAGTTGCTGATATTTTTAAGGCCTGAACAGATAAAACTAAACGGTTTGGTTTTATTCCGCTGCTTTAACTGGTAAATTTTTTCTATCGACTTTTTGTTCATGATATCACAGCCGATCCCATAATACGTATCGGTTGGATAGGCGATGATGCCGCCTCTTTTGAGTATTTCAACAACCTTTGTAAGAAGTCGTTCCTGGGGGTTTTTGGGGTTTATTTTAAATATCATGGCAACGCTTTTATTACCTTCCAAGGCGAATGGCGTGTCATCTTAATCCGGTTTTATCAAATCCTTCATATGGGCGTTAATTGAATTAGCCTTTGGGTTTATGTTTATGGTCCGTATGATCCGGGTGCATATCTATTACGGATATCGACATAATGTCAAGACCGTGATCTCAAATATCCTATCAATAAGTTTGACCATTTTTTATTTAAACTAGTTTCAAAAAGTTATAACATATGATGAAATGCAGGCTAATAAAGATTGCAAAAGACAAATCTATTTGTTATTCGTCTTCGTAAAAATTTTGAAAGTGAAAAAATATCCAGCCTGGATCGGCTGGATATAAAAAATCGAAAAAGACGTATCAATTAAAAAATACGAGAAAGAACTAATGATTTAGGTTTTACCTAAGTTTAAGGTTAATGGGGGAATTCATGAAAAAAATACGGCCAGAGGATGCTTTTTCTTTTGACGATGTTTTGTTACTTCCGGGCTATTCTGATGTATTGCCGCTGGATGTTGACATCAGAACACGTCTAACAAAAAATATTGAGTTAAATATTCCCCTTGTCAGTGCTGCGATGGATACCGTTACGGAGTCTCGCACATCAATAAGCATGGCACGTGAAGGAGGAATCGGTTTCATACACCGCAACTTGAGCATACAAAGTCAAGCTGTTGAAGTTGACAAGGTAAAAAAATCCGAAAGCGGTATGATTGTTAATCCGGTGACGATTCATCCGGATCAGCTTGTCCATGAAGTGTTGAGCCTGATGGAAAAGTATCGCATTTCAGGGGTTCCTGTAACCAAAGAAGATCGCTTGGTGGGCATCGTAACAAACAGGGACCTTCGATTTGAAACAGATCTCGAAAAAAAGATTTCTGAAGTCATGACAAAAGAAAACCTTGTTACCGTTTCTGAAGGGATTACTCTGGAAGCTTCTAAAATACTGCTTCATAAACACCGGATAGAAAAGTTGCTAGTGGTGGATGATAAAGACCGTCTGATCGGTATGGTAACGATCAAAGATATTGAAAAGATTAAAAAATACCCGAGGGCTTGCAAGGACTCGCTGGGTAGACTCAGAGTCGGAGCCGCTGTGGGTGTCGGACCTGATATGGAAGAACGCACAGAGGCTCTTTTGCAGGCAGGCGCCGATGTGATCCTGATTGATACTTCCCATGGACATTCGAAAAATGTAATTGAGGCTGTAAAAAACTTGAAAAGTAATTTCAAGGACATTGAGCTGATCGCAGGAAATGTCGGTTTAGCAGAGGGGGCTGAAGCACTGGTTAAAGCCGGTGTCGATGGTGTTAAGATCGGTATTGGACCCGGTTCAATCTGCACCACACGCATTGTGGCCGGCGTCGGCGTGCCACAGATCACAGCCATCATGAACTGCAGGCCGGTATACCAAAAAACAGGTGTTCCTCTGATTGCCGACGGCGGTGTCAAATTTTCAGGTGATGTCACCAAAGCCATTGGTGCAGGTGCCCATGTGGTGATGATCGGCAGCCTTTTTGCCGGAACCGAAGAGAGTCCGGGTGAACTTGTTATTTATCAGGGACGTAGTTACAAGTCCTATAGAGGTATGGGATCCATTGAAGCTATGCAAAAAGGAAGTCGGGACAGATATTACCAGGGAGAAGATCTCCAGGGCGACAAACTGGTTCCGGAAGGTATCGTCGGCAGAGTTCCCTACCGAGGCATTCTATCGGACAATATTTTTCAGCTCATTGGCGGATTAAAGGCGGGTATGGGATACGTGGGGTGTCGCACGCTAGTTGAACTCAGAGAAAAGGCCAACTTTATAAAAATAACCGCCGCAGGCATGCGTGAAAGCCATGTCCACGACGTAATTATTACCAAAGAAGCACCAAATTACCGCCTCGACTAGTTTCCTCTTTGAAACACGGCTCTTTTTTCGTACATGTTCACGGGGTGCGCTTCCTCGTGTCACGATATTGGCGGAGTGACTTCGTCATTTCAACAACTTAGCAGTGGGGGAGACCGCGGCTACCGTATGTTTTTCGCGGGAGAACGCGGAGGGGGCAGGAATGCCACCGCTGCTAAGTTGTTGAAATGACCCAGACACGTAGACACCAGAGTGAAGCGGGGAGTACACCCCGTGAACATGTACCTTTTTTAGATGAAATGGCTTCTAAACGATAGGTATCCATTTGTCTTGTTGAAAAAAATGTCGCATTGAGATAATCTGATTTTTACGGCATATTTTTGTGCTTAAAGGGGCGTAAAGAAAAAACAGACGCCAATCTTTTGAACAAACCCCGAATATGTGTATCTTATCTAAATCATAATAAATCTTTTCCAATGGGCTGTTTTTTGTAACCCTTACCAACACACCCGGACAGTGACGCCCTTGAAAATCGGGTCGCCAGAACTGCAACAATTCGCCTTGTTGAATCTCGGGGGATTCAACCGGGCAGGCGTATTTCCGCAAGCTTGTTGAAGCGGAGCGGAGATCCCGTTTCAACGGGGCTGCAGGGAGTTTCAATGCTTGTTGTCCTCATCGGTTAATCACGCTGAAATGATCCAAATAATAGATGTTTAAAAATGACTGATAACCCAGCCGATTTCGTTCACCTTCACGTTCATACCCAGTACAGCCTTCTGGACGGCGCCATTCGAATTGACCGCCTGTTAAAGCGCGTCGCTGATTTTAATATGGATGCTGTGGCGATCACCGATCATGGCACCATGTTCGGAGCGTTGACGTTTTATGAAAAGGCCAAAAAAGCCGGAATAAAACCGATTATAGGTTGTGAATGCTATCTGGCTCCAAGAGGCCTTAACGATAAAACTTCCCTGGATAAAAGTGGACTATCACATCTCATCCTTCTGGCCGAAAATCAGGAAGGCTATCGCAATCTATGCAAACTCTGCACCATTGCCCAACTTGAAGGATTTTATTACAAACCCCGCATCGACAAAAAAGTATTAAAACAACATAGCAAAGGACTCATCGGTCTATCCGCATGTCTTAACGGTGAAATCCCCCGATTGATTCAAGAAGGCCGAATTGATCAGGCGGATAATGCCGCCCTCTTTTACCTTGATACCTTTGGTGAAGGAAATTTTTTCCTTGAGGTTCAAAACAACGGTATCGATGTCCAGGAAACGGTGAACCGAGCACTTTTGGATATGAGTCAAAGACTCTCCATTCCCCTGGTTGCTTCAAACGATTGTCATTATCTCGACAAAGCGGATGTTCGTGCCCATGATGTTCTTTTGTGTGTGCAGACCGGGAAGACGGTGCATGAAACTGATCGCCTGAAGTTTGGAACCGATCAACTCTATTTAAAATCCAAAGCTGAAATGTATGACGCTTTTAGGGATTATCCGGGTGCACTTGAGAACTCCGTAAACATCGCCAAACGTTGCAACCTTGAATTCGACTTTAATTCATATCATTTCCCGAAATTCGACGTTTCATCGGATCATACCGTAGATGAAGTTTTCGAACAGATGGTCAGGGATGGATTTAAAGCTGTATTGCAGCGGATAAAGACAAAAAACCCTGATATTGATGAGGAGATTTATGTTCACCGCATCGAGAATGAAATAAACCTTATCCAATCCATGGGGTTTTCCGGATATTTTTTAATTGTGGCCGATTTTATCCGCTATGCCAAGGAAAAAGGTATTCCTGTTGGACCCGGAAGAGGGTCGGCTGCAGGAAGCCTGGTTGCCTATTCTCTTGGAATTACGGATCTGGACCCCATTGAGCACGGGCTTATTTTTGAGCGTTTTCTCAACCCCGCCCGTAAAAGTATGCCGGATATTGATGTCGACTTTTGTATAAACGGCAGGGAAGAGGTCTTTAAATATGTGATTGAGAAGTATGGTGGGGGTGATTTTGTCGCCCAGATTATCACATTCGGAAAGCTAAAAACCCGGGCTGTAATTCGAGACGTGGGCCGTGCATTGGATATACCCCTTAACGAAGTGGATGCCATTGCTAAAATGGTGCCTGATGTATTGAACATCAGTCTTGATGATGCCCTTGAGCAAGAGCCGAGACTTAAAGATCTGGTAAAGAAGAAACCGGAAATTGCCGACCTTATCAGTATTTGCCGCGTATTGGAGGGTCTTCCGCGGCATGCCTCAACACACGCAGCCGGGGTGGTCATTGCAGACCGGGCACTGACGGAATATTTGCCCCTCTACAAAGGCAAAAAAGGCGAGGTGGTGACCCAGTTCGACATGAAATGTGTTGAAAAGATAGGCCTTGTAAAATTTGATTTTTTGGGTCTTCGCAATCTGACGGTCATTGCAAGTACCCTTGAGCTTATTGCCGCACCGGGTGGCACACCTCCCGATATCTCAAACCTCGATTTTAATGATCCTGCCACCTATCGTCTTCTTGCATCCGGAGAGACAACCGGTGTGTTTCAGCTGGAGAGTTCCGGGATGAAAGATTTGTTGGTGAGATTAAAGCCGGAATCCTATGATGAAATCATCGCGCTGGTTGCACTGTATCGGCCCGGACCTCTGGACAGCGGAATGGTCGATGATTTTGTGGACCGCAAGCACGGCAAAAAAATGGTGGAGTACATTGTTCCACAGCTTGAACCGATTTTGAAAGAGACATACGGGGTTATCGTTTATCAGGAACAGGTTATGAAGATAGCCGCAGATCTGGCCAATTATTCCATGTCTGAAGCCGACGACTTGCGGAAAGCAATGGGGAAGAAGATTCCTGAGATTATGGCCATGCACAGGGAACGGTTTATGCAGGGGGCCACCGATAACGGCATTCCGTCTGACAAGGCCGGAAAAATATTTTATCTCATGGAAAAATTTGGGGGATATGGATTCAACAAATCCCATAGTGCGGCATATGCGCTGATTGCTTATCAGACCGCTTTTCTTAAGGCTCACTTCCCTGTGGAGTTTGTGGCGTCATTACTGACCAGCGAAATGCATTCTACGGATGGTGTTGTGAAATATATTGCCGAATGTCGCAGTCAAGGCATTGAAGTTCTACCCCCGGACATCAATGAAAGCGATAAGGCGTTTACCGTAACCGGATCAAAAATCAGGTTCGGAATGGTAGCGGTAAAAAATGTTGGTGAAAATGCCATTAAAGCGATTGTCGAGGCAAGGAATAATGGTAAGTTCTCTTCTCTGTTTGACTTCTGTGAACGTGTGGATCTTAAAAAGGTCAATAAGCGGGTTATTGAAGGTCTAATAAAATGTGGTGCGTTTGATTCCGCAGAGGACTACCGTTCTCGAACCATGGCCTCTTTGGAGGACTGTGTGGATTGCGGCCAGAGACTTCAGAAAGAAAAGGCAGATCCGCAAATTGGGTTGTTCGATATGCAGGCAGACCAGCATGCCATTAACCTGCCTCCCATACCTGAAATCGACGAATGGGATGAGAAGCAGCTTTTAGCATTTGAAAAGGAATCTCTTGGGTTCTATATTACCGGACATCCTTTGAACGAATATAACGATATTCTGGAAAAGTTCACGAACACAAACTCATCGATCCTGAAGGAACAAAATGATGGTAACGACGTGAGGATCGGCGGTCTGATCAGAAGCACCAAAATCATAAAGACCAAAAGGGGCGATATGATGGCATTTGTTACCCTTGAGGATCTCCATGGCTCTGTGGAGATTATCGTCTTTTCTACTCTTTATGCCAAAGTTCACGATCTTTTAACAGAAGACAGCTCCATCCTGGTTCGAGGTCATCTGCAAAAGGATGAAAACTCAGCTAAGATATTGGCAGATACGCTGATTCCCATGGATAAAGCCGAGGAGACATGGTCCACAAGCATCCATTTTAATCTTGACATTACCCGCACTGAAAAAGAATTACTTGAAAAATTAAAAGACATATTAAAACGGCATCCAGGTTCCTGTCGAGGTTACGTTCATCTGCTGAATCCCGAAAAAACAGAGACGGTTATAGCCCTGTCTGACGCAACAAGATTAAAGGCCGGTTCGTCATTAATCCGTGAAGCGAATCGGCTTCTGGGATACAATGCTGCTGAAACCATCTGTGAACCGGCTGATATTCCTCCAAAATCAGACGGTTATAATGGAAAACGGAGAGGCAGGAGATGAAAAAGGCTCCTCCAAATGCTTCAAGGTGATATTTATAAAATTTTATTCCTTACAAAATTATCACATTTAGACAATCCGTTTCTGAATTGTGTCAAACTCGCAAGGTGTATCACAAACCAAACAAAGGATATAAAATAACACAATGAAAGTCCCCTTGCTCGACTTAAAAGGTCAATACAGCGTTATAAAAGATGAGATACTTGAGGCCGCCCATGAAGTTTTTGAAAGCCAATATTTTATCCTGGGGCCCAGGGTTGAGTCCCTTGAGAAAGAGATTGCCGATTATTGTTTTTCCAAGCATGCTGTTGGCGTTTCATCCGGAACAGATGCCCTGTTAATTTCACTGATGGCGTCGGATATCGACAGCCGACACACGATGATAACCGTTCCGTACACTTTTTTTGCCACGGCAGGTTCCATATCTAGGGTCGGCGCCAGGCCGATCTTTGTCGACATTGATCCTAAAACATATAATATGTCTCCGGAATGTCTGGAACGAACAATAGATGCCATGACCCGCCCGGAACTGGAGAGACTAAAAGGCGTCGTTCCGGTTCATCTGTACGGCCAGTGTTCGGACATGGACTCCATTCTTAAGATATGCAAAGAATACAACCTTGTTGTTATTGAAGATGCCGCCCAGGCCATCGGAGCCGAATACAAAGGACGGCGGGCAGGATCAATGGGCGATTTCGGCTGCTTTTCTTTTTTTCCTTCTAAAAACCTGGGTGCTTTCGGAGATGGAGGAATTGTAACGACCCATTCAGATATACTATATGAAAAATTAAGAATGCTCCGGGGGCATGGTTCCCACCCCAAATATTATCATTCATTAGTCGGAGGAAACTTCAGACTAGATGCGTTCCAGGCGGCTGTTGTTTCCATAAAGCTGAAATATCTGGATATCTGGACTAAAGCCCGCCAGGAAAACTCACATAAATACAGAGCTTTTTTTAAAAGTGCAGGTCTTTTGGATATGGTTGAGCTTCCGGTTGAAAAAGAAGACCGCCATATATACAATCAGTTTGTGATACGTGTGAAGAGAAAAAGAGATGACCTCCGGCGGTTTTTAAATGATGCCGGCATCGGGACGGAAGTTTATTATCCGGTTCCCATGCATCTTCAAAAATGCTTTTCCAACCTGAATTACAAAAAAGGCGATTTTCCTGTCACCGAACATGCAGCCTTACATACCCTGGCCCTTCCGATATACCCTGAACTTTCAGATGCCCAGTTGGAATACGTTGTAGAGAAAATAAAAGCGTTTTATTTGAAGAAGAGTTAGAAATCATTTATCTGTATTTTATCTCTTTGCCAGGCCTTAGATGTCAGACGCATCAAAGGTTTTTGAGGCTATGAATATTTTCACATTATTTAAAATATCTGCAGGCTATTTTAAATAGTTTGTGCATGCTCTGCACGACGTCCCCATGATTACACTTTATAGTCACAAAAGATTTATATGGCACTTCTTTAACCTGCTACAATGTGTCATCTTTTTGTAATATTCTTGACATGTTACCCAGATTATGAGAAATGATAACTGGAAAAATTCCTGCTATCAACTGGTTAACCTGCACATACAATCTGATTCTCTTTTCCAACATCTTACTTACTGTCACCCGCGGTTGATTCAATATTGGCTTACTTTGTATTTTGACAATTAGATCTTATAAAATCCTTAAACACTCGGAGAGCATTATGTGATGAATTTAACCCCATTTCTAAATAGAAGTGGGGTTCTTTATTTGAATTGATACCGATTAGATATCACAACACAGGCAAAAGTCCATATAATGGCAAGCTGAGCACAGGTTTTGACAAGTCCGATTTTCGTGAGGTAATCTCAATATCACCACATGAAGATATTTTGAGGTTTGAGGGAAAAATTCCAACCTCTCTTCAGCTAAGAGTATACATCATCATCATCTTTCCAGAATCATTTATGACATTTCCTCCCCTCAAATGGGGTTGTTATGCCGCAGCGGTATAACATGCCATATGGGCGTCAAAAGCCGCTTGGCTATTTTTTTTAATATTTCTTCAAGATGTGAAACACAATAATATTGTTGATAATTTTTAAATATATGATAGGAACGAAACAGCTAAAGATGAAATTTAACTTTTTAATGTGCACGGTTATCGCATTTTCTCGCTATCTTCGATTTTCATGACTTATCGAGAAAACTATCCAATAAATATGTTAGTGCTACTTTTTAAGAAAACATTTCAAATAAGGGAAAAAATATTTATGAAAATTATTGCCATAAATACAAAGAGTACAATTTATCAATGGTTGATCAATAACCAATATAAAAATTTAACTATTCCAAATTTCATCACATATCTCACTCTGACATTTTCATTAGGCGGTATTTATTTTTTACTAAATGCTCACTTTTTATTGATTGCTTTATTACTTTGGACTGTTTGTGACATATTTGACACTTTAGATGGCTTTGTTGCGAAAAAATTCAATATGTTTTCTCCCCTCGGGGCTGACTTGGATTCATTAATTGATGTAACTGCTTTTCTTATTCCACCATTTCTAATTAGTCTACAATCAGGTAATCCATACTTGATAATTTCTGCATTTATATTCGTATATTCCGGCATTTACAGATTGGCACGATTTAATGTTGAAAAAAATTCAAAAGATGTCGTAGTCGGTTTACAAGCTTCTCTTGCAGCTCATTTGATTTATTTATCATTATTGATCAATGTTCCCGATAACTATTTGTGGATAATTTATATTGTTTTAAGTTTTTTAATGCTTTCACCAACAAAATCAAAAGGAATACTTTCCTTGTATGTGACAGTATTCTTGATAACATTAAACATACTGCTTATTGTTTTTAAATTGTTATAAATACACTTGACACATGTTTAACAAGATATTGGAAATAATTTTCAATAATACTGACCGAAATTATCAACCTTTTTGGAATTAAATTATAAATCACTAACAAAACACTACAGCGGAGGGCATAGGCGCGCCGGAAATTCAAAATTGGTTGCTTTTAACCAATCCGTCTTAAATTCAGAATTCATTGCTGCCCCCGCTGAGTTCGGCGTTATACTGTCGAGTTCAACTCCGAAGGGAAAGGTGGAAAATACTCATGAAAGAATTCAAAGATGACCATGATGCGATCCGAGCTGCGATTCGAGATTATTTTGAAGGTGTATCTGGTGCTAACACTGCACCCCTTGAGCGTGCGTGGGAATCTTCCGCGGGTCACTGGAAGGGAATAGAAACAGACGCTGCTGGATACGAAACTGTCAAAGTTGAACCGATCTTTGACTCTATAGAGAGATGGGCGAAGGGACCCACAAAGGACGCTTCGGGTGAGGTTCTGTCGCTGGAAGTCATTGATGGTCAGATAGCAATTGTTAAATTTGATTTTCAACTCGGCAATGACCGATATCTGGATATACTGTCTCTTTATAAACTCAACGGAGAGTGGAAACTGATAAATAAGATGTTTGTAAGTCGATAGGGCAGTATGTCGGGATAGGGACGCCCATCACTGAGCGCCCCTCCCACACAACCGGACATACGGGTCGCGTATCCGGCGGTCCCCGCTTCGCTAAAGCTACGACGGGACAGGTCGGCTGATCCCCGCAAGCGGGATTGCTTCCGCTAACAGGCAGTACGAGATTTAGGGAGAAATAAACCAAGCAAAATAAAATGAGCCCTTGGTAAGGCATATGCCACCCATTTCACTTTACTCATACGCCATGGGCCTTTTCGAGAGCAGCCGTTAAATACAGCTTTCCAATGCGGAATTCCGCGTTTCTTTAACTCACGAACACGGGTCCGGTAATTCTTCCACTGTTTCCAAACAATTGCTCTTAAACGGCGGATAATCCAATAGTTGATCGACTTAAACCCGGCTGCGACTTCGGCCTTACCGAAGTAATTCCACCAGCCCTTCAGATATTTATTGAGCCGGTCGATTACTTGCTGAAGGCTTCTGCCGCCGCTTCTGCCGGTCAACTGCCGTACCTGCTGTTTCATTCGCTTAATGGACGACGAATGAATGCGAATACGGGGATTATCCCTACAGCTGGTAAAGCTGAAGCCCAAATAGGATCGCCACCAGAGATAACTGACGGCGCTCTTATCCGGGTTCACTTTCAACCGCAGCTTACGGGTAATGAATAGTGATACACTCTGCATTACCCGCTCGGCAGCCCGTTTGCTGCGAACGTAGATTACACAATCGTCCGCATAGCGGACAAAGCGCAATCCGCGCTGTTCCAGCTCTTTGTCAAGTTGATCCAGTACGATATTGGAAAGCAAAGGCGAAACTTTTATCCGAAAACGTCGGGTCCCATATGCCTTGTAGCACCTGCGTAATGGCTTGCTGAATCAAGCGATCCACCACGGTCGGAATGCCTAATAACCTCACGCCACCGTTCGGTTTCGGAATTTCCTTTCTCCGAACCGGCAGCGGCTTGTAGGTTCCTTCCAGCAGTATCTGCTTGATTTTTGGCCAGCACCGTTTGAGATACGATTTAAGCTGTCCCACTGTCATGCCATCCACGCCTGGAGCACCCTTGTTGGCCAGAACGCGGCGATATGCACGCCACATGTTTTGGCGGGTCACAATGATCTCCATCAAGTGGACATTCTCTGTCGGGCTTTGGGTCTCACGCAACGCTATGGTCATTTCAACTCCTGTTGCATTATGATCATAAGTACACAGCCTGCGGCCACTGTCATTTACCCAGGTATTCACCTGTGGTACCGTTTGGGCCTTTGCCGGGGTGAGTCCTCCCCGCTTTGCGGAGCTCGTTTCCAGCCATACCAAGGGGTATGACGTCCTGCGGCTAATATGCCCGCTGCTGACTTCTGTCATGCGATCAGGGGTCGATCTCGATCCCTCAGCCGAAGCAGCATGACAGATCTCCCGGGGTAAACACGCATCTTTCCGCACACGAGCGCCGAGTATACCTACCTGGACTATAATGGATAGAGGACTTTACCGTGTGTTGCCCCGACGACGGGATCTTCGACCGGCTCGTCCCACCAGGTCCGCGTGTCGCAGATCCCGTCTGCGGGGACTCGGTTTTTGTTCATCGCCCCATGCGTTTGCGGTACCCTGCCTTGGCAGGGCGGCTTCCTTTCCAAGCACCGTCACCGGATACCCGGTTGCCATACCGCTATACCCTTCGCCTCCATCAGGCTGGGTTTGGGACTTGATGAGCTTTAAAATAAAGGGTAAGCTCAACGCACCCTTAAGAATACGTGCCGTGCCCGGCACACAACAATCAAATTGAGGCCGACGCGTAAACGCGCGGCTCATTTGGTTATTAGCTGCCCAGCACGGCAGCCACTTACTGAGAGAAGCCAGCTTTGAGGAAAAACCATGAGAAATGCTCTAATCCGATCCACGGGTTCATATGCTCCAACTCAGGTCCTGCGGAATCCTTACTTTGATAAACTGCTGGGGGAAGACGTCGGCACTTGGCTGGAGACCAATCTGAAAATAAAGGAACGTCGGTGGTGCAGTGAGCAAGAGTCTACAGCCGACCTATGTGTTGAAGCCGGCCGGAGAGCTTTGCAAAACGCCGGATTGGAAGCATCTAATCTAGACTTGATTATTATCGGCACCGATACACCGGAACACATATCTCCCTCGACAGCATCTGCTGTTCAGTATCGATTGGAAGCAACAAACGCCGGTGCCTTTGATTTGAATGCGGCCTGTTCCAGCTTCGTGGCAGGGCTGGACGTGGCAAGCCGATATATCAAATCAAGTACTGAATTCTCCAATATTCTTGTTATTGGTGGCTACGCAATGAGCAAGTTTTTGGATAAAAGGGACAAGAGAACGGTAACTCTTTTTGCTGATGGGGCTGGGGCCGTCTTGTTGTCTTCGATAGAGAGCGGCGATCGAGGTTTCCTGGGTGCCAAGCAACACACGGAGGGACAGTTTCATGAGTGGATGGGAATCTACGCTGGAGGTACGCAATATCCAATTTCCCAAGAGGCCTTGGCCAAAGGAGATCATTATTTCAAGTTTACCAGGAAGTTTCCTAAAGAGAAAAATGCAGAGACGTGGACAAGAATGATTCTCTCGCTTTGTTACCAACTTTCCATTGAACCAAACGATGTTGATCACTACTTCATGACCCAGATCAACATCAATAGTATATATGAAACGATGGACAACCTGAACGTCGAACGTCATAAAGCTTACACTATCATGGAAACGTATGCATACACCGGTGCTGCATGCATCCCAATGGCTCTAGACGATGCTGCAAAGAACGACAAGTTGAAGGAAAATGACTTAATCTTCTTGATTGCCTCAGGAGGAGGCCTATCTTTTGCCGCTGCCGCATTCCGTTATTGATGTGTGAATGGGTTTTTGAATTGGGTAGATCAGCTAACCTGTCATTTAAGGGAGACCGGGAAAAGCCGTGTCGCTTTTGGAATGCATTCTTTGTTCGAATGCTCTGGCTTTTCCGAATGTTTTCGGTCACCGTTTCCCGGCCCCTTAATTCTACGTTAGAATACAGATATCTCCAAGGTATTCAAAGTTAACGATGCACAAAATATGGAATGGGGTTTCTGAAAACGATCTCGCTTTGATATTTACAGTTCGGATTTGATATCTTTTAATTTGGCTGACCTGACATCGTGGCAAGGTATCTGTACCGTCTTTAATACTTTGTTTTAATCATACAATTATGATAAAAAGCGATAGAACTTGGCTTTGTTAAAGAACCCAGTCCCTGTCTGAAAAAGTTCAAACGTTACCCCGTACTCCGAATTGCTTTCCCGAAAAGTCAAATTCAGGTTTTTATTAACACCTGACAATTTTAGTAACTATGAAATACATCAAACGTTTGTGTATTTACAATATGATGATATTGACGCTATCTATGTGTGCATTCTGTTCTTTTGCTGAGGCAACAAAACCAAAGGTAATTGACTATTTCTCCATAGATTATCAAGAGGGGCGCAAAAAATTTCTTGAAGCAGCACAGGCAACCGGAGCGAGTATTGAAAGCTTTCAAAATCCTCATACCGGTCCTCGAGGCGAAGCTTTATATACGGACGTCGCCACCATTGGGCCAAAGAACGCCGAAAATTTCCTCGTGCTAGGATCTGGAACACACGGTGTTGAAGGCTTTGCAGGCTCAGGCATTCAAACTGGGCTTCTTAGGAAAGGAATCGCTTCAGCCTTAAAGCCAAATGTTGGAATTATTATGATTCATGCCATCAATCCATACGGTTTTGCACACTTGAGGCGAGCAAATGAAGATAACATAGACTTAAATCGCAACTTTATAGATCATACAAGGCCCTATCCGAAAAACGATGGGTATGAAGAGCTTGCTGATGTAATTTCTCCAAAATCCATCTCATTTTGGGGAAATATTAAGTTGCGACTCAGATTTTTATGGTACCGATTGAAAAATGGGAAGGCCGCGCTGATACAGGCAGTAAGCGGCGATCAATATACTAATTCTCAGGGGTTATTTTTCGGCGGACATCATGAAACATGGTCCAACATGACTTTAAAGGAAATTGCCAGACGTTATCTTTCAAATGCTCGGCAGATAATTTTCATTGATTTTCATACCGGTTTAGGGCCTCACGGAAATGCCGAGGTGATAATGAATGTGAAAACTGATACACCTGCCTACAAACGGGCTGTTCAATGGTGGGGAGATCTTGTTAAGACAACGGTCAAAGGGGATTCGCGCTCTGTTCATCTGGTGGCTTCTCTAAAACTGGCCATTCCAAATATGATCCCGCAAGCAGAAGTCACAGCTGTCAGTCTGGAGTTTGGAACTCATCCCGCTATAGAAGTGTTCTTGGCATTGCGGGCTGAAAACTGGCTTCATCATCATGGCGGCAGAGACCATAAAGATGCAGAAAAGATAAAGGCAGAGTTGGTGCGTGTTTTTTACCCCAATACAGAAGAATGGAAACTGCAAGTTTGGCAGCAGGGAAAAGAAATTGTTGATCAGGCGTTACTTTCGATTAACTCCTCACAATAATACGACAGTTGATAGCTGAAACACAATATCCATTAAAGTTAAGGCTACTTACATGCCATTTTGGGTTTCGAGATTACTCGAGTGCAATGAGAGAAGGGGGTACTTTGAATGAAACCGTTACCATCAAGTCAAGCTGTTATCTTAAATGTTCCGTTTATCAATTGGGACGACGAGCGTTTGCCTGTGGGAGAAATGAACCCGTCTGACCCAGCCTCTCTCTATATGATGTTCGAGTATTGGGGTGAGGACGTGACTGAGTTATCAGATGAAGATGAAACTGAAGACTTTTTGAGTGACTGGACTATAGAGAATAAAGACGGAACGAGCGTCAATTATTTGAAACCCTTCATCGCGGATCGCATTCCTATTTTAGTTAGACCAGCGGGGCTAACGCCCTTCGCGCATCCGATAAATCCGATACCCTTTGAGTTGGGAGTTTCACCATATCCAGTCACCTATGAACCCACTTCCGGAAGTTTATTCGGTTTGTTTGTTCCCCTCGATTATGCTGAGCTATCTATAGAACGTGCTTCTAAGAGAATGGGACGTATCTTGGAAGACATTTTTTGGTCTGCTAGGGTTGTTGTTGGTTATGACGATAGCCGGAGCATTGTTTATCTGCACGATCCAACATTTGGTCCATATTGGGAGGTAAGTTACGATGACTTTGAAAAGATGTGGAAAGTGGGAGGGAGGAGATTTCATTTTTACCACCCACCCGACACGAAGCTGTTTTGGCTGAGCAATCATTGAACGATGAGCATACCTCACGCTCCCCCGGCAATCAAGCAACAGTGCGCTACGTTTTTGGATATGCGCTTTCATCCATCGGGCGTAACGAAGAAGCCGAGACACAATTGAGACAAGGACTTGGGATTAAGGGTATCGAAGAAGGCTACCGCTTTCTTCTTCTCCTCGACCTAAGCGTGGTCCATGCTAAAAATGAAGACTTTGAAGAAGCAATCGCTTTGGCGAAGGAAGCTTCAAGACTTTTGCCTCAGCATCATGCCAGTTGATTTCTCCTTGCGAACCTATACAAGACGAAACAATTAGGAAAAGTGAAATATATGCTGCCTTTGGTGAAGGCTAAATATCGACAAACTTCACGGAAAGGATCGGCCAAATTACCACGGAATCTGGCCTATAATGAAAGATTTATGATTCGCTGAATTTGGAATACTAAGTATTACTCACTGTTGATATACTGCTATTTATCCCCAGCCATTGACACTCAAAATAGGTTGTGATATCAAATAATTATATCCTATTTATTGGCGGGATTCCAATTCCGACTATTTTAATCTAATAAAATTGCTTTTTAGCTCCAATCTTGCCTTACCTAATTGATGGATTAATACTCTCTTAGATACAGTTATGAAAGAAAATATTAAAACCCCAAAGACTCCAGAAGCATGGCTTGAAGAAATAGCAAAGGCATATCTTGACGCCCTTGAAACTATGCAATTTGGTGAGTTAAAGGGAAATAAGACCGAAAAAATCGAGTTTTTCCATCTTGCTCCGTCATTATGCCTGAAATTTAGAGGCATCAAAACTACGGAAGACAATCTGAAAATGGCAACCGAGTCCGCTTTGTCAAGCTTTGTAGCAACGAAAGATTCCGTGGATAATCTTTTTGAAATTCCTCAGATAGCATTTGCGTTTTGCTATTTGGCGAGTCATTTTGGTCTTGATCTGGTCGATAAAAACACATTGTCTAAGGTTATGGGTTACATTGAATCCAAATTGGACTACCTTATTAAAATAACAACCCTCGATTAAACTTAATTACGATCTTAAGTATTTTAAAATGCTATAAAACACACGTTTCATGTCCAAAAAAACGTGTGATATCGTTTTTCAATAAAGGCAGATCCATTTTTGGGGATTTGCCTTTATTTGGAATTTTGTAAGAAATAAGATATATGTACTGAACGAGGCTCGGTTTCAGGCTGTACTTATGACAAGAAATATTAAGTCGTCCCTAAAGGGAAATCCACCCCTTGAGAATAATGTTTTTCCTCATCATTCCCATATTGGGTGCAATTTCGAGACCGTCATAATATAGGAAAGGTACATGGATTCCATTGTTGACCCCAAAGATTTTCCTGCTAGCCAAAAATGTACATATTTGAATGCCGCTAATGTGGCCTTAATGTACCAAGGCGCTGAAAAAGCTATCATCGAATGGCAAAAAGACCTTGCTGAAAATGGTAGCATAAACTTTGATGAAACTGCTGAAGCAACCGTATTCGGTGGCTTGCATAGTGCCGCCGCACGTCTTTTAAACGCTCAGCCCGAGGATATTGCAGTTGGATCCAGCGCAACAGAACTTATCAGTTCATTGGCTTGGGCGGTCGCTCCTGAGTTTGGGACCAATGTGGTCAGTACGGATATCGTATTTCCTAGTACACTCTATCCCTGGCTTCGTGTAGCAAGGCATACGAACTGTGAGATTAGGTTGGCTAAGGGGCAAAACGGTTATGCCAACCCAGATGATGTTATCCAACTAATCGATAATCGTACTGCTGTTGTGTGCGTTTCGCACGTTGAATACGGAGGTGGACAGCGCTATGATCTGCTAAAGATGGCGGATGTGGCGCATAAGCACGACGCTCTCTTGGTGGTTGATGCAACTCAGTCTGCCGGTGCCATTCCGATAGATGCACCAGCATCTGGTGTGGATGTTTTAGTATCCGGCGGCTACAAGTGGCTTTGCGGACCATTCGGTGCAGCGGTGATGTATCTTGCACCTCATTTGCAGAATGAGTTAGACCCCGGATTAGTAGGATTTCGCAGTCATAAAGATATGTGGGATCTTCAGGCGGACCGACTCGAGTTACCGACAACGGCACAGCGTTTTGAATATAGTACCATGGCTTATGGCTGTGCTATAGGTTTGGCGCGTTCAATAGAATACTTGGTGGATATCAGTGTGGTGCGCATTTTTTCGTACAACAAACATTTAGCTAATTTATTGATTGAAGGCTTAGAAAAGCGCAACGTGGAAATTATCTCGCCTCGTAATGATACAGAGCAGACCTCCATTGTGGCTGCACGGTTTCCGGGAAAGGATCCGGCGGAAGTGGCTCGAAAACTTAAGGCGGCTCAAATTATGGTTTCATGGAGAAAGGATTTTGTCAGGTTTTCTCCCCACCTTTACAACCAGTCAGCTGATATTCAACAAGCTTTGGACAGAATTGAAGAAATTCTATAACGGCACTATGTTCTATTCTTTTGTAAGCAGTACAGACGACACGTACATCTAATTATTAGAATCGAACTGTTGCGCGTGTTTCATTTTCATATCTTAATTCTCGTATCGATCGCCCAACAACCAGTGCACATTTTTTTGTGCATCTTTTAATCCAATCTGATCTCTATAATTATCCACATTTTACAAGCAATTTCTCATAAATCCCCGTCAATTAAGGATCTTTGCCATCTTATAAGCCCAAAACAGAATTTGGCATGCATATTGAATAGTGTTCAATTAAAATTCTATTCAAAGGAGATGATGCCATGAAGCCTTATATAATGTTCGTTGACGATTCCTTTAGTGTGCATAAATCCATAAAATGGATATTTAGGGATGAGCCTTATTATCTATTTGCTTTCGCAAGCCCGCTTGACGCTCTGAGCGTAATAGATTCACAAGAATTTTCTGTTGTCGTGGCTGATCAATCGATGGTCGAGATGGATGGAATAGAATTTTTTAAGGCTCATCTGGCTTTCCAGTGGGTCTATACAAGATGTAGTGTTTCCGGTATATAGCACAGATGGATGATAAAATACTTTTTACCAGAATATTAGGCATACGCCCGCCATGGTTTATTAAAGAGTTGGTGGTTGAAGAGAAAGAGAAACGAATAGACATATACGTTGATCACGAGGCTGGCATCCGAGTGCGATGCCCCGAGTGCGATAGATTTTGTGGGGTGTATGATCATTCGCTTGAACGGGTATACCGCCATCTTGATACATGCCAGATGCAGACCCATATTCACGTCAGACTGCCGCGTGCAAACTGCCCTGACCACGGCGTAAAGCAGGTTGATTCGGAGTTTGGTGAAAACGGCTCGAATATGAGTCGTTGGTTTACGACATTGATAAAGGCACTGTTGAGTATGTTTGCGATGATCGTAGGCAAGAAAGCCTTGAACGCTATTACAAACAATTTAGCCGCAAGGAGCTTTCTCAGATTAGGCTGTTGCCATGGATATGTGGGATCCCTATATTGCCGCGACAAAGGCATATGTGCCGGATGCAGACAGAAAGATCGTCTTTGACCGCTTTCACGTGATGCGCCATGTGCTGAAGGCGGTTGATAAGGTTAGAATAAGCGAACACCGGCAGCTCAGAGAGATTGGAGAACAGATTCTTACGGGGACAAAGTATTTGTGGTTGTGGAGCCAAGAAAACATACCTGTATGGCGCAATGAAGAGTTCGAAGCACTTAGGGCCAAAGACCTGAGTGTGTGCCGCGCTTGGGCGATAAAGGAAAATCTTCGTCATCTTTGGAGTTATCATTATGGAGCCTGGATGCGAAAGTACTTCAAACGTTGGTATTTTTGGGCGACGCATTCGCGGCTTAAACCGATTATAAAAGCGGCCAAGACACTTAAATCCCATTTGGATAATATTGTTACATACGCACGGCATCGTATCGCCAACGCTCTGGCAGAAGGAATCAATACAAAGATCGAAAGAATCAAACGAATGGCCTATGGATTTCGCAGTCGTTCCCACTACCGCACAGCCATCTATTTTCATTGCGGTGGCTTGGATCTTTTTCCACGGTCTCCTGCTCGACCAAGTTTAAGTTTTAAAGCACTGTGTGCACAACATGTTGGGGGTACCCACTAGAATGTCGGAAGAGCCGTAAATAATGCCAACCTGCTTCTGGATAACATTACAAATTGCATGTTATGCAGAATATTTTTAATTCTAATAGCCAAGAAAAAACTACATAATTACTGGTTAGGCATAAGTACACTTTCAGACAAAGGAGAAGAGTCATGGCACATTACACGTGGCCGAGGAATCAACATACTGGTCCAGGTGGCGGCCTATATACAGGCCCCGGCGGTGGAATGTCCACTGGGCCTGAAGGTGGTGCATCGACAGGCCCGGGTGGTGGGCTTTCCACTGGACCAGGTGGCGGGATGTCCACGGGGCCAGGAGGTGGTCTTTCTATTGGTCCTGGTGGTGGGATGTCCACCGGCCCGGGTGGTGGTCTTTCAATTGGTCCAGGGGGTGGTCTTTCTACAGAGCCCAGCGGTGGCCTTTCAATTGGCCCCGGAGGTGGGATGTACACTGGACCGTCATCTAAACCTTATCGCAGCAACATCCCTCAATGGCCAGTATTTGTCGAAGAACTCGAAATGAGAGATATGAAGCATTTTGCCGACCTCATCAAATCCTTTTTGAAATAACTCAGCACGCATGCCTAAGCATGTTGTGTTTGTTGCCTATGAAAGGGTCAGAATGGAAATGCAGCGGCGTGAATCGAATAAGATATTGCCTTACGTGGCTACAGTCTTCGGCACCTTGATTGCTATCACGGGTGCGGTGTTCGTTGCCATGTACGTTTTCGAGGCCATCGTTGCCAGGGCGGGCGAACCGGACCAGTCATTACTATTCTGGTACCTCCCCTTTCTGTTTGCGGGGGTGACTGGTATGGCGATTGGTATTGGCGTGACCGTCTTGGGATTCAGCCGCTTGAAAACGATTCGTCACCAGTTCCCCCTCAGCGATGCCCAACATCCCGCTGCACCGGAAACAAGATCCGGTAAGCTTTAACGTTTCACAAATTAAGGGAGACTCTCCGAAAGGAGCCGAAGATGGAAATGAAAAAAGTACTGGCGTGGTGGAGTAAAGTCTGCCCCGGGTGCAACATCGGGCGCAAATATCCAGAATCATTTATCGGCCAGAAAGTAAGGAATCACTGGGAAAAAGGATGCCCCTCACACAACGCTTATGTTGAGGTGTACGATAGTGAAGAGCCTTCGCCGAAGAAAAGCAAGGGGGAATCCGATAATAAATGAGATATTTGACGTTACGGCTACTGCTATCAATGTTCAATTCTATTATTAAAAGGGGTTGTGAGGATTATCAGTTCCAAGGTAAATTCTTTATATAGCGAGTGCATGTATCTGCTGTGTACCACAGGTTTCCAATCCATTTAAAACTTGCGATAACTCCAACGAACATGTAACGAGTCCCGATTACATGTTGCTGCTATTTATCGCAGGTTTTTAGAGGCTTCAAAACTTGCGATATCTCCAAGATAACACAGGTTTTGACAAGCCCGATTTCAACGGCATATTCTCAATGTATCTGCAATTGACATATATTTGGTTTCCCGGCAAGATAACGCAACAGTCGATTCAGATTGATACTTGTATTCTCCAGTGAAATGTAGCCTGCTCAAACTGAGAACTATTGCAATAATTCCTCGTTTTGATGTACCACACCAACCGCTCTTATAAGGAGGAGGCATAATGATCAGAAAACTTCTTTTTCTCATTCTAATAACAACCATGACCATTGGATTCGCAAGTTGTGATCGCATGTGGCAATCTTCCGAGAAAGATATACGCCCCAACATATTGCTCATCGTTGCGGATGATTTAGGATACTCGGATATTGGTTCTTTTGGCGGTGAGATTGCGACTCCGACTTTGGACAAACTGGCAAAAGAAGGTTTACAGTTGTCTAACTTTCATGTGCTGCCCAGTTGTTCTCCGACGCGGTCAGTTCTGATGTCCGGCATGGATAATCACCAGGCAGGTCTCGGCACCATGGGTGAAATCAAAACACCTGAAATGGAAGGTCATCCCGGATACGCTGGCTATTTAAACTTTGAGGTTGCCGCTCTGCCGGAGGTCTTGAAAGCCGAGGGATACCACACCTACATGGCGGGCAAGTGGCATCTTGGGCATGAGAAGGAAACCAGTCCGTATGCCAGAGGCTTCGAAGAGACGTTTATTCTGGCACCCGGAGGAGGAAGTCACTATAACGATCGCAAACCATTGTCGCCCCCGCAAACTATGATCTACCGACGTAACGGCGAAGAAGTAAAATCGTTACCCGATGATTTTTATTCAACTAAATACTATACCGATAGCCTTCTGAAATGGATCAAGGATGGCCATAAAGATGGCAGGCCATTCTTTGCCTACCTGTCATACACAGCGCCGCACGATCCTTTGCATGCGCCTAAAGAATACATCGAAAAATACAAAGGCAAGTACGATGGAGGATGGGACGTATTGCGTGAAAAAAGATTACAAGGCCTGAAAGATCTTGGAATTATACACAAAAATGCTAAATCGTTCCCCCGTTTGCCTTCGGTAAAAGCTTGGAACAAAATGTCCGCAGAAGAGAGGGCGGAAGCTGCACGCGACATGGAAGTGTATGCTGCAATGGTGGACTACATGGACGAACAGATTAAGCGAGTGATTGATTGTTTAAAAGAGATTGGCGAATACGACAATACATTGATCATCTTTTTCTCGGATAACGGCGCCAATGGTCATCCTAATACCGTCTATCCCGGTCAAACAGAAAAATATTTAAATTCCTTTGATAATAGCTTGGAAAATCGTGGTCTAAAAAATTCCTTCATCGAGCCGGGACCGGGCTGGTCCCAGGCCAGTATGGCACCGAGCCGCATGTTTAAAACATTCACCTCAGAAGGTGGTATTAAAACCCCAATGCTGGTCAAACTTACGGGCAAAAGGGCGAACGCCGGCACTATGAATCATTCGTTTTTCCATGTGCGCGACATTATGCCGACGATTTTAGATTTCACCGGAGTCACGCATTCTGAACAGTTCAGCGGACGTAAAGTGAGACCCATGCAAGGTAAGTCCGTCCGGGATCTGCTCGAAGGCAAAGTTGGAACCCCCTATTCAGAAGCCAGTCAAGTGGGTTACGAATTGTTCGGTTTAAAGGCTTACTTTGTCGGTGATTGGAAAATCCTCTGGATGCCGAAGCCTTTTGGGCCAGGCGAATGGGAGTTGTTCAACCTGAAACAGGATCCCGCAGAGCTAAATGATCTAAGCAAGCAACATCCAGACAAGCTCAAGGAATTGATCACGTTTTGGGAACAATACAAGATAGATAACAAGGTGCTCGATATTTCTTTCGACCTTTCAGATACCAAGTAATCATATAATTCATACGATTCTGGTTGAAAAGTCTGGTAAACATAACGTGTTAATAACTGGAAAAAACAACCTTATTTCAATAGTAAAGTTTATTCGTTCTCTATCGTGGAATACGGCTATTATTGTTCAATCAAACCTATGAATTAGAAAGCTATGATTGTTGATAAAATTCCACGCTTTTCTTATTTGTATGGCCATACAATATATTGGGGTGATACCGTCTGGTGTGAAACGTGTGACATCTCCAACGTACCTGGAAATAAGTTGATCCCTTGATCACTGTTACAGATCACAGGTGGATCCAATCCTTTGATAAGAGAATAGTATCAGAATTTCCGGGCAAGCGCTTTAGGACGGTTGTACAATTTATTTTTTCTTCTGGTGTCGCTTTTGCTTCAAGCTGTTATTATGCTGGGAAAAGCGAGGATAGATGTGGCCGGAGCACACGCTGCATCACATAATTTGACATGGTATCGAACTTGGAGAGAATTTTAAGGATGGTAATGACCGTAATAACCTTGTTGATCGGCTTGGCAAAATAAGGCTGAAGGATGCGAAATTTGGGTCATATCTTTATTGATCCAGGGCATGATAATAGGCATCCATCGCCTCTTTTTCCAAAATGTGCGCCTGACCCTGATATCTGGGTGAGAAATGGAACGGTGTAATCTGCTTTACCCGGGCCTTGCCTGCGATGCTGCCGGCCTGCCGGGCGGTCAGGTGGCATTTTTTTTCGGCAATAGCCCTGTCTTTTTCAAGAAAAGCCGCTTCAATAAATAGATGATCAGAATCTTTAACGAGTTCAATGATTTTTTCCACATTCGATTTGCTGTACGCAACATCCGCTATATATGAAACCTTCTGACCCGGGGTTATCAGAGCTATCTGCTTTGCTAAGTCACCCAGGACAAAACTTTTTTTTCTTTGATGTTTTTTGCCGTCCTCGACCACGAATTCTGAATCAGCATCTTTATTATTAAACAGCGCCTGCTTTAATTCCTTCAGCCAGGGGCCGATCTCAAGTCCGAGATCAGAAACTCTGTCTTTCATTATATTCACATGAAATCGTTCCTTGAAGGCAAATCCGAGACAGGGAATACTGTGATCGAGAATTTCGGTAAAAACAGACAAAGAGGGCTCTTGATGCAAAAGACCTTTAAACGGGTGTTTGACAACCTTTGAAACGGGTATGAATTCGTTTTTACAGATGTATTCTCTGGTAAACAGATGATCGGGGTGTACTTCGGAAACATGTAACACTAAAAGATTGCTGTAGTTCTTAACAAGGTTCCACGAATACCCGGCAAGCTTACCCTCGATATTTTTCAAAAAACCTTCAGGGCCGTAGATGAAAAGGTGTTGGTCCCGGCCAAGGAAAAGGCGAAGCAGCCGGTCAAAGCCGATAAAATGATCCATATGGGTATGGGTAATAAAAACATGGCGGACTTTAAGAATCTCTTTGGCTGAAAGTGAATAAATATCTCCCAGATCAAATATGACGGCACGTTTTTCGAAAAGAAAGGGGATGAATAGTCCGGGGTCATCAAAAGGTCCGTTTATCAACCGGGGGAGGAAGGAAGGGCGCATGGTTAGGCCAGAAATTTTACAACCTGTCGGTTTATGCAAAGATATATTTCTTCGTCCGAGCCAAAAATATCGACCACAACTTTATGATTAATAAGGTTTTCTATTACAAAAGCCGTAACATATAGACTGACAATATTTGGATTGGGTATGATTTGTCTAAATGGCGCAATCTTATAGTCGACATCAAAGTCTTCATCATAGCTTAAATTTTTTATACACTGTGTTATCTCTTCTTCGAGTACATTTTTATTCGTGGTTTCCACCAGGTTGCTCTCGACAAGCTTCATGGCAATGGCATTAGAAAGCGGTTCGATTTGGTCTCTGGCTCTTTCAATACCCTTTCTGCGGGCATATTCTTTTGAAGACTCGATTCTTGACAGTATTTTTGCTTCGCCACTGCTTGGCCGAAATACTTTCCCCATAATATTTCACCTTTTATTTACATTAGACATTTAAATTAATTATTCTTGAGCAATAATAATGCCGGGAATGGTCTATTGCAAGAGAAATGTTTTTCTCTGCCAATGTTTAAGTCTCTTCAATAACAAGTTGGGCGGTTTTCCTGCCGTTCCATCGGTTCCAGCGAAGCCGAAAGGCAATTCGATCAAAATTTTCCTCCAAAGGGGCATCCGGGTCAATGTTGAATTGAATCGAATTAAACGTTTTATCCGTTCTTCCCTTCCCCTGACTTAAAACCATGCGTCTGTGATTATTTCCTACTATTGTTGAAGATACAACATTGATATTGCCGGCCATAAAAAGTGGTTCATTATTACCCATCCCAAAAGGTTTTAAAGATTCCAGTTCATCGATGAGTTTGTCTGATATATCTTCAAAATCAAGCACGAAGTCGATGAAAATTCTCGGTATAAAATCATCCGGCTGGGTCATGCGGCATACGGTATTTTCAAAGTTTATTTCGAAATTTTCGAAATTTTCGGTTTTTAATTTTAGACCTGCAGCCATGGAATGCCCCCCAAAGTTTTCAAGATCATTTGCGCAAGCTGACAGCCCTTTATATAAATTTACACCCGGAATACTTCTGGCGGATCCTCTCCCAATACCGTCTGTCGTGGTGATCAGCACAACCGGGCGAAAATATTTTTTCACAATTCTTGATGCGACAATTCCCAGGACTCCTAAATGCCAGCCTTCCTGGGCCAAGACCATGGTGCTTTTTCGGAGCAGGTGTGGATTTTTCTTTAAATGGTTATGAACCTGGGTGAGAATTTTATTTTCGATGCGGCGTCGATTCTGGTTCATATGGTTGAGTGAATTTGCAATTTTCTCTGCTGTCTTGACATCTCTGGCGATGAGAAGCTCAAGTGATGTGGACGCGTGGTCCATTCTTCCTGCCGAGTTTAAGCGGGGTGCCAGGCCGAAAACAATATCATCTGTATCGACGACGTGTTTGTTGGTTTTACAGATTTCCATCAGTGCCTTTAAGCCGGGTCGATGGGTTCGACCCATTATATCCAGTCCTGTCCTGGCAAGTATTCGATTTTCGTTGGTCAAAGGAACCATGTCGGCCAAGGTGCCAAGGGCGACAAGATCGCAGTAACTTTTTAGATTGGGTTCCGGCCGGTCCTGCCAAAAATTAATGTCCCGCAGTTTTTTCCGAAGACAAATAAGCAGATAAAAGGCCACTCCAACGCCGGCAAGATCATGGAAACCGGATGGGCAGTCATCCTGCTTGGGATTCACAACGGCAACAGCAGGGGGTATTCTGTCCGAAATAATATGGTGGTCGGTAATAATTACGTCAATTCCCGCCTTCCGGGCAGCTTCAACTGCTTCGTGGCTATCGGATCCGCAGTCCACGGTGATAATGAGGTTTATTCCATTTGGCAATGCAGTGTCTGAAATATGATTTTTCTTCAGTCCGAAGCCTTCGTTTATTCTGTGGGGAATATAGTATGACACATGGGCGCCCACGGAACGCAAAAAATCCAAAAGGATCGTTGTGGCCGTAATTCCGTCAACATCATAATCGCCAAAGATCAAAATTTTTTCTTTATGCATTATGGCGGGTACAATGCGCTCAACCGCAGCATCCATATCCTTTATGGCGAACGGCGGGCCTAAATTGCGGAGTGATGTGTTGAGGAAGTTTGAGGCATTTTCCGGGGAAAGAATATTTCGATTGACCAGGATTGAAGCAATGGCCGGATGGCATTTTAAAATTCTGCACAGTTTTTCTGCCAAATGAATATCCGGCTTTAGAATTTGCCATGCTTTTTCCATTAACAGATCATATATCTTAAATTTATAATTTGAACAATACCAAATTCCAGGGCAAACTCATTATTCGTAAATGTTCAGGGGGTGCGCTCTCCCCCACTGCTAAGCCATTGAAATGACGAAGCCACTCCGCCGATATCGTTATACGGAAAAGCGCACCCCCTGAAACGTACCATTATTCCATTATACCAATGGTGAGGGAAGCGAACGACATTCTTTTACGTCGGGACTTTTTTATTGATAAGATAATGCATATAATGGTACTTAAACCCTTGAGCGAAAGTTCAGAATGGGATGGCATCGTGAAGCAATGGTATAACTTGGACACAACAAACAATCTTTGATTTTGGATACTTTAAAAAAATATCTTCGAATTGATCGTAGAGAAATCTGTTTTTTAAAGTTTATTTTAGAGGCGTACGACGGCATTGCATCCATAACAACCGTCAATCCTGAGTTGGGTGTTGTACGGCTTCATATTCCTCCGGGATGTGTGGAAGATGTGGAGATTATTTTGCAGGATCTCAAAAAGAAATTTATTATCGAAGATGCAAGTGCGGAAAATTTAGAGAATAGATGAAAAAGAATTTATACATAAATACCATCGGCTGTCAGATGAATATGTATGACTCCGAACAGATAGCCACGGGATTAAAGGCGTTACAATACAAAATGACGCCTTCTATAGAAAAGGCGGATCTGATCATTGTTAACACGTGTGCCATCAGGGAAAAGGCCGAGCAAAAAGTGTTTAGCTTTTTAGGGCGCTTAGCCGGATTGAAAAGAAAAAAACCTTCCCTTATAATCGGGGTCGGCGGATGTGTGGCCCAACAGGAAGGTGCAAAAATCCTGGAGCGTGTGCCGTATCTCGATCTTGTTTTCGGGACAAATGCTATCGGTCGTTTGCCTGATATCGTCAAGGTGATTGAGTCTAAAAGATGCCGAATTGTCGACGTTGAAATGTCGGAACGGATCGAAGAATTGGATTTTGTCAAACAGGGACATGACAGGGAAAAGATAACGGCTTTTGTGACCATCATGCAAGGGTGTGATAATTATTGCACCTACTGTGTGGTTCCTTATGTGCGGGGGAGGGAAACCAGCAGGGATCCGGAAAATATTGTTCAAGAAATCCGATGTCTTGTTGAATCCGGCGTTCGGGAGGTGACCCTGCTTGGCCAGAACGTGAACAGCTACGGTAAAAAGGAAGGCCTCTGCACATTTCCTGAACTTTTACGGCGTATCAGTGACACCGACGGGCTTTTGAGACTCAGATTTACGACATCACATCCCAAAGATCTTTCAGAAGATCTTATTTTTGCTTTTCAGGGCTTTGAGAAATTATGCAATCATATGCATTTGCCGATACAGTCGGGTTCAAACAGGGTTCTAAAAAGCATGAACCGGAAGTATACCCGGGAAATATATCTTGAAAAAGTCGATAAACTGCGTCAAGCTTGTCCTGGGATTTCCATCACATCTGATATTATTGTGGGTTTTCCGGGGGAGACAAAGGTAGATTTTGAAGAAACCCTTGATTTGATTAAAACTGTTGAATTTGACGGGCTGTTTGCGTTTAAATATTCTGACCGTCCAAACGCGGCAGCAGCGCAATTTGCTAACAAGATCTCCGAACAGGAGAAGAAAGAGAGACTGCAGCAGGTTCTGGATTTGCAGGATCATTATACAACCAAAAAAAACAAAGGGTTAGAAGGCTCCATGCAATCGGTTCTTGTGGAAGGGGTAAGCCGGAAGCAAAACCGGATGGACAAAACGAGCAGACACCCGGATGTCCAGTGGACCGGCCGCACGACCACAAACAAAATCGTAAATTTTAATTGGAGTAATGGGGATATTGCGCGTAATGATATGGTTCCAGGGCAGATTGTCAATGTCAGAATTTTGAAAGCGTTTTCCCATTCACTCTGGGGCGAACCGGTGAGCCCGGAGCCAGTCCCTTTTGATTTGAGAGGAGATGAGAGTTATGTTGCATGAAGTAAACGTAGCGAGTATGGCAATAGATCCGACGTCGAATACGCCGATTCTTATCTTAAAGTCTGTAGAAGGTGATCAGGCTGTTCCGATATGGATCGGCTTGCTCGAAGCGACATCCATAGCTTCCGCACTTAGAAACATCAAGTTCGACCGCCCCATGACCCATGATCTTTTCAAGAATTTCGTTGAAAATATGGATATGGCGGTATCGCAGGTAGACGTGTGCAATCTAAAGAACAAAACCATTTACACCAAAAAATATTTCGCCTCCCAAGAAAAAAGTTTCAACATAGATGCCCGTCCAAGCGATGCCATTGCCATTGCACTTCGTTTTGCCGCTCCCATTTATGTGGCGGATAAGATTTTTGAACAATCTCTGATGACTGAGGGTGATTACGAAGTATTAAACAAAAGCGAAGAAGGGAAAAAATGGGCGGAATATCTTGAAAATCTTTCACCTGAAGATTTTGGGAAATACAAGATATGACGAACTCGTAAAAAATTTGATTTTGCTCGATACCGCTCACAAAAGAGTTTTTACGAAGCCGTCAAGATATAAAATCACGTCAGGATTTATAAACACGACGCCACCGCTCAAAAAAAGAACTTTCGAAACATTAAATCGCAAATTTTCCGTCTTCATAGATGGCAACCTTTTTACCGGATGCAAGATGGGCGACAACCCTTTTCTTTTCAGTATTGACAAGGTCCCAGTGCAACGCTGAATCGTTGAACCCGAGCTTTTCCTTTTTTTCTCCGGTTAATTCTTTTGGATTTCCGTTATACGTATCAGCATAGGAAGATCCCAGTGCTACATGGCAGTTACCATATTTCCCGCCGTAATTTTCATCAAATAGCGTATTTGCCATAAAGGTGTTGATCCTGGAAAATCTTTTGTCTGTGAGGGAAAATTCACCCAGCTTATTTGCCCCTTTATCCATAGAGAGCTGCTTTACAACAAAATCTTCTCCTTTTTGTGCCTGAATTTTAACCACGCCGCCTTTTTTAAATTCGAGCCTTACCCCCTTTACATAATTTCCGCTTCGGAATGAAGGCTGATCTGCAAAGTATGTCCCCCGGGTTCCTCTCCAGTCCGGTGAAAGAAATATCTCAAAACTTGGGATGTTGTGACCGGAAATCCCGATCCATTTCCTTTTCTCACCAGGGGTTATGATGAGGTCTATATTTTCGGACTCAATATGATAGAAATTCACTTTCATTCTGTTCAGCCATCGCTTTACGGATGTTGCGTTTTTATAAATCGTTTGCCAATGGGAGACCGGGGAAGCTTTGTTTAGAAAGCAGGCTGTTGCAATTTGATCCGTATAGGCCTTCATGGAGAGTTTGGCATGTCTGGCTTGTTCTTTGGTGGGAAACGTGCATAGGGTCCAGCCGAAATCACCTGCTTGATCCCGGGCGTCAAGAATATCCCGCAAGTACTTTCTGGCGACAGCGGCTTTCCCGATCTTTTTAGGATCTATATGGCTCAAATGAGTGATTGATTCCGGTGCATGGAGAAAAATATTGCCGTTTAGATGTTTAAAAAGTTCCTTGTCACCGGGGGGCTGGAAGACAATCTGCCTGGTGTTCGAACGTTCAAAAAAGGATTTCTCCATATCAACACTTGGATTTATACGTTGAACCGGGTGTATTCCCATATCCAGGAGTTTAGCATAGAGAATTTCCGCCAGCCGGATAGCAGGCAAATTATAACGGATCAGCACAACGTCGTTTTTTTTGAATTTATGGGATCTGGCTGTTTTTAGTCCCCACAGGAGAACATCTGCATACTTTTCCAACTGTTTTTCTGTGAACATTGCGTTAACCCCAACCCGTACGTGTTCAGGGGGTGCGCTCCCCCGTTTCACTACGATGTCTGCGTGTCTGGTCATTTCAATGACTTAGCAGCGGGGGCATTCCTGCCCCCTCCGCGTTCTCCCGCAAAAAGCATGCGGGAGCCGCGGTCTCCCCCACAGCTAAGTCATTGAAATAACGAAGCCACTCCGCCAATATCGTTACACGGGGAAGTGAACCCCCTGAACACGTACCCCAACCCGGACAGGCCGGAACCAAAAATAATTGCTACAACCCTACGCGAACCCTTAGTGGCAGAATGTAAAAAAATCAGCTATAAAATACCCAAACTTTACCTATGAGTGGCTATGGATGATCATCTTTTAGAAAAAGTTTGTGATACTCAGAATCTACCAAATGTTTTTTAAGTAAGTGAGTCAGCAGGGAAAATATTTCGTCCAGTTCTTCATCTGTCATCCGCTTGACCAATTCCTTTACGAGGGTATCGTCTGAAAATTTCTGCAGATAAAAGATGACTGTATTTTCATCGGTTTCACGATCTAAACCAAGTCCAACAAGGCCGTCATAAGTTTCCACATGATTGTGCGTGTGTTTTGCCATTTTTTCCCCAGCGACAAAGGCCGACGTTTGTATTTCTACAAGCCGTTTCAAAACCTCCCAGTCGTTGTTCCGAGCTGTTTGGGAAGTTCTGTGTTGACATATTCAGCAATAATAACAATAAATACCTACATAAACACTATCTTCCAGAATATCAATTCGTTAAATTTAGGTGTATTATGGTAGCATTATGTCCAAGTCAATGTCCATGTCAAGGACAATCGGATTGGGAACCAAAAATACGTTAGATACGGCGTGAATGTAAATGAACCCAGGGAGCCAAAAATTTAAAGTTATTCTGTTATGGTAAATTCCGTCTTTTTATTCTGTTTTTTTAATACTCCGTCCGTTTGCGTCGGGAAGCTTTATTTTAGGTGTATTTGTTATGTCCTCGAATACTTCAAGCGCTAAACCGGGGATGTTTACATCCTATGATTTTATGAAGACCCCGGATAACAGCGCTATCCGCTATGGTATATGGTCCTGCCAAAAAGAAAAAAGGCGAGGATCTATCCTTTTGCTCAACGGCAGAAGAGAATTTATGGAAAAATATACAGAAACCATCGGAGAACTGATTGAAAGAGATTTTGATGTGTACAGTTTGGACTGGCGCGGCCAGGGTCTTTCAACACGGATGCCGGCAAACAGACATAAGGGGTTTATCGAGGATTTCGACAGTTACTTGAATGATCTGCAATTATTCGTCAGCAACATCGTTACGCCCCAAGCCATTGATCCGCTGATCATTCTTGCCCATTCCATGGGCGGTCATATTGCACTTCGTTTTATTCATGATCATCCCGGTATTGCAGAGAGGGTGGTCCTGACAGCGCCGATGATAGATATTTTCACGTTTCCACTGTCGAGATGGTTTGCAGGCTTTATTTCCCGGGCTGCAAACAAAGCCGGATTTAATCATGCATATACCTTTGGCTCAGGTGGCAACACGGATGAAAAATTTGAAGGCAACGACCTCACATCAGATCCTGTACGTTTTATGGAGACAAATAAAATAATCGCGGAAAATCCGGACCTTGCTACAGGAGGCGTGACGTATGGATGGCTATCAGCGGGCATAAAATCGATAGACATTCTCCATAGGCCCGGGTTTGCCCAGAAGATCACAACACCGATTCTGATGATCAGTGCCGGTGAGGACCACATCGTATCCAACAAGGCTCAAAAGAAAATCTGTTCTTTACTCCCAAAGTGCAGACTTATGGAGATTCCAGGGGCACGTCATGAAATTTTCAGAGAGACAGATGCCGTCCGATCTATTTTCTGGGACGAATTTGATATTTTCATACAATAGCTTCGGATTTTTGGATCTGTTCTGTTCCCAAAGAAGGGGAAATCCTCGCTTGAGAAGATGCTGTGAGCATATTATAGCTCCAAAGCAAACGGCTTCCGATTGTTCCTGCAAAGCGTTTAAAGAAGATGAGCCCATTGACCGGGTCTTTTTCCAGAATTGAATGCACCTTGTTTCTGTCAAATTTTTGAAGGATTGTCTCTTCCAAACATTCTCCCGATGCAGAATAGACATCCCGATCAATGAGGCTAGACCATCCGAAAGCCTCGCCGGCATGATCGACGGTATATGTCACCTCCCCCGCGTCACCAATGCTCAGTTTAACACGTCCTTTGATTAAAATATAAAAGTAAGTCGCAGGATCTCCTTTGTGAAAAATAAAATGTTCTTTTTTATAAGATTCTTTTTCAGCGATATCCATAAGCTCCTTTATGAAATCCCGTTTCATACCCCAAAAAAGATCTGCCTGCTGGATATACATAGCTTCCTCCTTTCACTCCGGGTCGCCACGAACCCGATGATTAAAAACGGCTTGATACCGTAACCGTCATCATGGAGCCACAAGTCTATTTTCGAGATTGCTTCAGATGATTATGCTCTTAACAGAACATGTACGGTCCTGTTAAGAGCAAAGCCTGCACATTTTGAGATATTTCCTCATGGATAATCACCTTAATAGAAGTTAATTGTTTAAAGTAAGGATCGATACCCGTTTAGATTCGAGGATGAGAAAATAATCGCAAATGAGGCCAGCAGAAAACGATATTTCAGTAGATGGGTTGATGCAGGGCAGACGTCTAATATATTATTATACTTTCATCTTCAGAAAAATTTGTCCATAAGGCAAAGGCCTTATTTTTATAGGGGAATCCCCTATAATATAGGAAGTTTACCATGCGTTACAGTATAAAATGTTTTTCCAGACCTGGCTGCTGGCGGTGGGCATTGAAAAACCGGTGGAATTTTTTCCGGACATCCAGCCAAAGTCCATGTACGTCAACCTAGATGTCCCGGAGGGCGCGGATATCGACTATATTGACCGGATCATGGGGCGTATCGAAATGGCGGTGGCCGGCATTTCAGAAAAAGACCTGTTCGGCCCGACTGCCGGAAACGGTAGACGGTATCAGCAGGCCCTTTTGCCCAAAACCCATGAAAAAGCCAATGGCGACATTTTTTCAGGTCCCAGTGATCTCGGCAACATCGAGAACATCTATGTCAAGGCGGTAACTTCTTCCAAGGGTTCGATCTTTGACTCCAATGCACCCAACCATGTCGGGATTCAGTTCCTGGACATGGAGGAACGCAAGACATCATCGTCAGACACCGTCGATGTAATTCGTGAACGGGTAAAAAATATTCCCGGCGGCCGAATTACCGTGGCCATGCAGGAAGAGGGGCCGCCCACCGGCGCACCGATCAATATCGAGATTGCCGGGGATGATCTCCAGGTTCTGGGAAACACGGCCAAAAAAATTCGAGCCGTCATTTCCCGAATTCCCCACGTAAAAGACGTTCGCGATGACTTTGTCGAGGGCACACCCTCGGTTAAGGTGCTCGTAGACCGACAGAAGGCGGCTCTGTTCGGCCTCACTACTGACATGATCGGGTTTGCACTGAAAACAGCATATAACGGCCTCGATGTTACGTCGTTCCGTGAGGGTGATGAAGATTATGACATCACCGTGCAATTGCCAGAGGCAGACCGTCGGGTAACCGACGTGCTCCGAGAGCTGATGATCCCCACACCCAATGGCGAGATGGTTCCTTTGTCGACCCTGTCCACAGTGGAATTCGGCGGCAGTATCGGCGACATCGTCCGGATCAATAACCATCGGGTGGTGACGGTTAAGGCCAATGTGGAGGAAAGCAAAATTCCCGGTCCGGTGGCCCGGGCCCAGGCTGAAAAGCTTTTGAAACAATACCCCCTGCCCCCCGGCTATACAATCGAATTCACGGGTGAAAACGAGTTTCAGCAAGAGTCCGAGGATTTTTTAAGCAAGGCCTTTGTGATTGCCTGTTTCCTTATCTTTTTAATCCTCGTCAGTCAGTTCAATGCGGTGTCCCAGCCCTTTATTATAATGACCTCGGTAATTCTTTCCCTGGGCGGCGCCTTTTTGGGGCTTGCGCTGTTTAAGCAGCCGTTTGGCATTATCATGACCGGTGTCGGGGTTATATCCCTTGCCGGGGTGGTGGTGAACAATGCCATCGTTCTCATCGACTATATCAACCGGTTGCGGAAACGGGGACTGGCCCTCAAAGAAGCGGTGATTAGAGCCGGCGCCACCCGGCTCAGGCCGGTGCTGCTCACCGCCGTTACCACCATCCTGGGTCTTATTCCCATGGTCACCGGTGTTTCTTTCGACTTCCGTAATCTGGCAATTTCCTGGGTGAGTGAGTCGAGCCAGTGGTGGCGCTCCATGGCTATTGTGGTGATTTTTGGCCTTATGGTCGCCACCTTTCTTACGCTTCTGGTGGTGCCAACTCTTTACGTTTTGTTCAATAACATGGCTGAAAAAAGACGCTCTGCAGCGCAATGGCTGCATGATATCTACTGGAAACCCTACCGCTGGCTGGCCGGCGAAAAACAACACGGAGGCAGGAAATAGTAAAGAATCCTGGCTCAGAGGACCAGGCTTTGGGTTACCCCTGGAAGGGGCTGTTTCCCTAAAAGCCAGACAAGTTAAAAGTGCCTAAAGTGATCTAAAGTGCCTAAAGTTATGGAGTCGCTTCGCTCTCTCCGAGCTGTAGGCTCTACGAGCCGGAAGCCGCTGATTTTATATAATTGGTAGAATTCCTTAACCCTGGCCCAGACCGATCACCAATACTCTCTACTAAGAAAGTTATGTTTGTAATGGTTCATAAGTCAGATCAATATATGAACGATTCGCACCAGGGCGGGCTTTAGCTCACTTCAAACTCTTGCAGCAATTTTTTAGGCAGAGCCGGAGAACTCTGACTCCCGCAATGCGGGACAGGCATGGCCCATCGGAGATCCCGCTTCACGGGGGAGGACCAGGTTTTTTATGACGAAATAAAAACAAGGCGGAGATCCTGTCTCTACAGGACGGCGGGGAACTTCATTTGTTTTTTCTTTTTGCCGTCTCTTCTTCCCTGAGAGCCCTTTTCAAAATTTTTCCGACGTTGTTTTTAGGTAGTTCTTTTCTGAATTCAACCTCGGTTGGAAACTTATGCTTGGCGATCTTACCTTCGCAATATTCGATGAGCTCTTCCTGGGTGGCAGTTTCTCCTTGTTTCATCACAACAAAGACTTTAATCGATTCGCCGCGAGTCGGGTGCGGTATCCCAATAGCAGTCGCTTCTTTAACCTTGGGGTTTTCGTAAAATACTTCTTCAATATCACGGGGATAAACATTATACCCGGCGGATATGATCATATCCTTTTTACGGTCGACAATATAAAAATAGCCTTCTTTGTCCATTTTGCCGATATCTCCGGTATGGAGCCAGCCGTCAATCAGGGTCTTGGCCGTTTCTTCGGGATTATTCCAGTAACCCTTCATGACCTGTGGGCCCTTAATGAGAAGCTCACCGGTTTCTCCCACCGGAACGTCTGTATTTCTGTCATTCAGATCTACAATTCTGCATTCTGTGTCGGAAATCGGAACCCCGATACTTCCGACTTTCCGCTTTCCATCCGCAAAAGGGTTTACGTGGGTTCCGGGAGACGTTTCCGTCAAACCATAGGCTTCCACGATGACAGCACCGGTTTTGTTCTCGAACTCACGGATAACTTCCAGGGGAAGCGGTGCACTTGCTGAAAAGCATCCCTTAATGGAAGTCATATCAACCTGCTCGATATCCGGATGGTTAAGCATTCCGATGATCATGGCCGGAACCAGCGGCGCAAAGGTGGGTTTGAATTTTTTGATGGCATCGAGGAGAGGTTTTGGTTGGGGTTTTGGAATCAGTATCTGCCCCCATCCCATGTGTATGGCAAAGTTCATGGCACATGAAAGTCCGAAGACATGGAAAATCGGCAGGGCGCCCAGCATGACTTCTTCACCTTTGTTGTATGTGGGAAACCATGCTTCACACTGTTGAACCTGCTTGCTCAGATTGCCGTGGGTGAGCATGGCTCCTTTTGAAACGCCCGTTGTGCCGCCGGTGTACTGATACATGGCGACATCATCAAAGGATAGTCTGATATCCGGCGAATCAGACGAGCTTTTCGCCAGAAGGTCCTTCCATTTGTAAACATTGTCAGCGGCTTTTACATCTGCAGCCAGGTTTTTCTTTTTTGCGACAAGGGGAAACAAAAGGTTCTTGGGAAAAGGGAGATAATCGCCGATAGAAGTATAGATAATCTGTTTTATTTTTGTTTTTGGCCGAAGATCGATCATGCGATTGCCCAGCAGGTCTATGGTAATGAGAATTATTGAACCGGAATCGTTGAGTTGGTGTTCAAGTTCCCGATCAGAATACAGGGGGTTGTTCATAACCGCTATGCCGCCGATCTTTAAGATGGCGTAATAGGCAATAATACAGGGAATAACGTTTGGAAGCAGGATGGCGACACGATCACCTTTATGGATACCAAAGGCACTCAGGACGGCTGCAAAACGGGATGCCATATCATGGAGTTCACGATAGTTAAGTTTATATCCCTGAAAGAGCAGTGCCATTTTATCTGGAAACCGGCGGGCCGTTCGTTCAAGAATCCCGGGCAGACAGATTTCCTCGTAGTCTATTTTTTCCGGTACACCCTTTTCATAATTGGCTAACCAAGGTTTGTCCTGATACGTTATTTCTGATGTCACGTGAGGCTCCTTTTCAGTGCGCTTCCGATCAATTGTAAAATATTGCGGATGCCATATCTTTAGAATTTCACTTTAGGGGCTGCTTGTTCTGCCTCGGGCACCTCATAGTACTCTGCTTTTGAGACCCCTGCGAACACCGCATAAAATCTTCCGAAGAATGTACGGGTATATGTGTTCAGAAGTTGAACGGACTCATTGTATCGTTTCCGTTCCACGGCGATTCTGTTTTCAGTCCCTTCCAGACTGTCCTGGAGCTTGAGAAACGATTCATTGGCTTTGAGGACCGGGTATCTCTCCTGCAGTAGAAGAAGTCTTGAGAGCACACCTTCAAGCTGGTTTGAAGCTTTGATCTTGTTTTTTACATTTTTTGCTTGAAAGTATTGTGTTCTGGCTTGGGCGATATTTTCGAACAGTTCTTTTTCATGTTTTGCATAGCCTTTTACCGCTTCAACAAGATTGGGGATAAGGTCATATCTTCTCTTTAACTGGTTTTCCACCTGGGCCCATTTCCCTTTAACATTTTCATCCATGGCAATCACTCTGTTATACTCGGCGATAATTTTGCCGAACGCCATAAAACCGACCAGGAAAATGACACCGACGATGATGAGAATGGTTTTAAGTCTTTTTGACATAATGCTCCTCCGATAAATAATAATTTAATATTATAAGAACTTAGTACATGTATTTTTAAATATGGTAACGTATTTATATCTTGGTTTATTCATTCTATGCATGCAAAAATTTAAAGTGCCTAAAGTTAAGGTATTCTATCAATTTTAATATAATTGATCGCGCTGAAAGCGCATTCCTCAACTTTAGCTCATTTTAGGCACTTCAAACTTTTGGACTTCAGCTTATACGGGGTAGTGTCCAGATAAAAATACGTCATCGTATTTATGAATTAGAGCACTTAGATATTTCAACTACCATCCTCCGGACGCGCCGCCGCCGCCGAATCCGCCACCGCCACCACCGCCGAAACTACCAAATCCACCGCCGCCAAATCCACCGCCACCGCCCCATGAACCTCTTCTGCCGCCCATGGATGAAAACAAAAGTAACATCAGAAACAATCTCGGATTTTTTATAAACAGTATTCCCAGAATAATCAGAAACGCAACGGTTATTATGGTATTAAAGATACCGGCGGGTTCACCCTTTTTTGCCGGCTGTGTGCTGTATCCTATTGAGGGCATTCCCTCTATTTGAACCCCCGAGGCTTCGGCAATTTTATTTGCTATGGCAAGTGCTGTGGTAAAAATGCCCGTTGAATATTCTCCTTTTTTGAAATAGGGTACCAGCAGGTCTCGGCCCAGGCTGCCCACAAGGCTGTCCGGAAGCACGCCTTCGAGTCCGTAGCCGACCTCGATTCTGTACTTTTGGTCTTTTAGGGAAATCAGCAACAGCACGCCGTTGTCTTTTCCTTTTTGACCGAGTTTCCATTTGTCATGGGCAATCGTTATGGAAAGGTCTTCGATGGATTCGCCCTCGAGACTCGGTATGGTCAGGATCACCTCTTGCGCCGTTGTCTTTTGTTCAAGTTCCTGAAGATATCCGTTGAGTCTGTTTTCTGCAGCATCATCGATAATGCCGGCCAGGTCGACAACATATCTAAGCGGCTTTTCCGGAATGTTTGTAGCATGAGAAGCAGATCCAACAACAAGGCACAGGAACAGCATTGCCATAAAAACTGCGGGTCTAGTTTTTGATGTCATCTGTAATATCTCCCAGTTTTTCCAAAGCCGTGTAATAGTCTTCGAATATGGTGTTGAGCTGTTCCAGCATCAGTTTTGTTTTCTGTTTCTTTTGCTTTAATACCGTTCTAAATACACGGGTGTTTATGCCGGAAACTTCCTCAAGGGCGGTCAGAACATCGTGGTTTCTCAAGGGGGGTTCTTTTCCCAAGAGAACAATAATGCTCCTGAAAAGGGGAATGTATCCTGAAAAAGAATCGATAAACATATCGGTGAGTATTTTTCGGTCTCCGGAAGAAGAGAGATATCCCTGCCTGAGGCCGATCAATCTGACTTTCACTTCCCTTTCACACTGGAGTCTGAGGTCAGATGGATCGATTTTAAGATCCTGAAAGAGATCCTCTCCAAATATGGTTTTATGCAGCAGTTTTATGTTCAGAAATTCCAGGGGGAATACATCCAGAGAATTTTTGATGTATTCAGGGGTCATGATCAGCGGCGCCGCAATTTTTTTTCTGCCGTATTTTTTTCCTAACGGTGCGAGAATTTCAAGAAACTTTAAATCCATTTCATCGAGGACAAGCACAGAATTGACGTCTGACTTTCCGGGGTCAAAATCATCGGTCAGAGCACTTCCGGTGATGGTTATTGAGTGAATGTTATCTTTATAATTTCTTAATATTTCATCCTGAAAGGATTTGAACCTTTCAGCGGCTTCATTTTTTAAATTCGGATCAATCATTAAAACCTCCTGGTTCAGGGTAAAGGTTTTTGCCGGTCTTATATACATACGAAAAATTTCAGGCTTGGTTATCCACAACCAGACGGGCAAAATGCTCAAACGAACGGTCGTAAGTCCGTTCGGCATCGTTGGGGAAACAGCAGGCCGGAAGTTCCCGGCTTTTTAAATGGTAGCTGATACACTCGCAGCATGCGCCCTTGCGTGCACACGGTTCATAGCTGCAATTGCACGATTTCAAATTCTGTTCTTTCATGCACTCCATGGAGTTCTCCTTTATTTTGTCGAGTTCAGTTTTGTATTCAGCCGACGTGCTACCCGGCGTTGTAATTGAGAGATGCCGGAAGCATTGTCCATTTAACATTATAATCGTTTTTAACCACCGATGCGATGTGGCCGTCGAAATCATGGTGTTCTATAATCCATTCCCGGTTTCTGTAATTTATGATCAGATGGTTATGGTCGATTATCTTGACAATGCGACATTTTGAAAGGTCCTTGATGCCTGTTCCCGAAGCCTTTAATACCGATTCTTTTGACGTCCAGTAGCGAAAAAAGAGTCTGGCTGGATCAGCGTTTGAAAGGCCCCATTCGCTGTCTCGGGCCGTTTTTTTAAAAAGCGCCGGTGAACAGGGACGGATTTTTTCTAAATCCATACCGATCTTTGTTGAAGCAATCACCCCTCCCACATATTCGATTTTGTGGGTTAGAGACCAGTAATTTCCGTCAAAGGGCAAAGGTTCACCATTTTCACCCTTTATAAGACGGGTTAGTTTGACGCCGCTTTTTTGGGCGGATATTTCAAGGGCGCCTCTGGCATGCCTGCTTAAAAAGGCAACTTTTTCTCTGCCAAAAAAAATTTGTTGTTCATCAGGAACAGCGAAAATAACCGGATAAATAACTCGGCTTTTAATGTTCGGTTTAGGATTTTGGACTGTATCCAAAATAACAGAGCTCCATGATTATAAACTTTAAGTGCTTGAAACTTTTTTTAAAACGCCTAATCATTTTCCCTTTGAGCGTTCAGCTTTGAGCTTCAGAGCTTCTTCATACACCTTGTTTTTAGAAAGACCGTATTTTTGGGCGACGATTCTGGAAACCTCTGATATTTTGCCCCCTTTCTTATCCAGTGCTTCAGTTAATTCGGCTCGAATGACGTCTATTGAAACTTCTTTTCTTTCTTCACAGCCTTTCACAAGAAGCGTGCATTCACCTTTTACAGACGGACGATGGGATAAGGAATCAATGAGCTCTGATAAACGGCCTCTTAAAAATTCTTCGTGTAGTTTGGTCATCTCTCTGCAAAGCACGCCATATCTGTCACCCATTACATCGGCGAGATTTTCCATAAAAGTCAAAATTCGTCCGGGATTTTCATAAAATATAAGGGTTTTTTTTTCATCGGCAAGGTCTTGAAGCTGTTTGAGTCGTTTTGCCTTTTTTTTGGCAGGAAATCCGATAAAAATAAAGGAGTCGGTGGGCAGCCCGGAAATACTTAATGCTGCAACACCCGCAGAAGCGCCGGGGATGGGTATGACCCTTATACCTTTTTCAACGGCACTTTGAAGAAGCATATAGCCCGGGTCCGAAACTGTGGGTGTGCCGGCATCCGACACCAGCGCTATGGATGATCCGGATTCTATCCGTTCAATTAATAGCGGTGTTCGTTCTTTTTCATTATGCTCATGGCAAGAAATCAGGTGGCTCTTGATATTGTGGTATTTCAGCAGCTTTCCTGTATGTCGTGTATCCTCTGCAGCGATAAAATCAACCTGGTCAAGAACCTTTATCGCCCTTAGGGTGATATCGTCCATATTTCCGATAGGGGTGGCCACAACATAAAGCGTTCCCTTATTGGGTCTGTTTTTTGTGTTATCCATAGGCGAGTTCAAAGGCATTTTTTACGATCTCTATTTGGGGATTATCTTCGGCTGAACTTATTGAAACAACATCAAACCTTGCTTTGGCACGGGTCTGTTTAGCGGCTTTAAGATAGTACAACGCAACCATGGAAATTTTACGCTGTTTTTTGAGGGTGACCGCCCATTTGGGGTTTCCGAAAAGGTCCGACTTTCTGGCCTTGACCTCCACAAAGACCAGGGTCCCCTTTTCTTTTGCGATAATATCGATTTCCCCCAGTTTGTTTCGGTAATTCTGCTCCAGAATCTTGTATCCGTTTTTCTTAAGGTGCCGCACGGCTAAAGACTCACTATCTTTGCCGAATTGCTGCCGTCTGTTTAACATTATAGCACCTTTTTAGTATTACAAGGTTAAAGCCGAATATTTAAGGTGTCGACGTTAGGGAATTACAAATATTCCTTAACTCCCTTAAAGCTTTGTCTGTGGATGGGACAGCATCCGAATTCCCGGATTGCTGCCTTATGGGCCTTGGTCGGGTATCCTTTGTGTTTGGAAAATCCAAACTGAGGGTAATCCTGATGGTATCTTTCCATTAGCCTGTCACGGGTTACTTTTGCAATGATCGATGCAGCTGCAATGGAAATACTGAGGGCGTCACCTTTGGGAATCGGTTCTTGGGGCAGGATTGAAGAAATCATGAAAATACCGTCTATAAGAAGACAATCCGGTTGGGGGGCCAGATTTTCAGACGCAATGGCCATGGACAGGAGGGCGGCTTGCAGGATATTGATGCGATCTATTTCCGGCGGGTCGACGATCCCGATTCCAATGGAAACCGCAAGGTCATAGATTATGTCGTAAAAATACGCCCGTTTTTTGGGTGTCAATTTTTTGGAATCGGATATTCCTGGAATATGCAAATAAATAGGCAGGATAACCGCTGCAGACACAACCGGACCGGCCAGAGGTCCCCTGCCGGCTTCATCAATACCCGCGATTCTTGAGAATCCCTTATCAATGCTTTTTTTTTCAAATAACCACAGGTCTTGTCCCATGGAGTCACAATCGATGGAGGTTTGATTTAACGATACGTGTTGTTTGATTTTATGAAACTGACAAGATTAAGGTTCACAAAGGGCGGTTAATTTATGCGACGTTCTTTTAATCTTGCCGCTTTGCCCTTTAATTTGCGCAGGTAGTATATTTTTGATCGGCGTACACGTCCGAATGCAACCACTTCCATTCTATCGATTACCGGAGAATGTAACGGGAAAATACGCTCAACCCCTATCCCGTAAGATACTTTGCGAACGGTAAATGTGGCCTTTGTCCCGCCGCCGCGCTTGCTGATCACAACACCTTGAAAAATCTGAATCCGTTCTTTTTCACCTTCTTTTATTTTTACATGAACTTTAATCGTATCACCAGCGGTAAAATCGGGCAAATCAAGCCGCACCGACTCTCTTTCTATCTGTTGTATTCTTTCCATATTAATCTCCATAATCCATTCATTAGGCTCGTAATTCAGCGGTTTCCGAGCATCGTTTTTATTTTTTTCTTCCAAACAGTCTGTCAAGTATGACGGAAGCAGCCGACCGCACGGATAGGTGGTTGTAATCGGTATTTCCTAAAACCGGATCGAGTGCGTAATCGGCATCTGCCATAAATTTTTCTGAAAGCCCCCAGCCCGTACCGAATATAAGCAGGTAAAGGTCGTCATCTTGGAGTACCTTCCGGAACCGTTTAAAGCTTATATTGCGGGGGCTGCGACCGGCGCTGGTAACAACCGTTTTCGGTGAATCTCCGCTGTTTTTACGGATGTGTTCGATTACCTCATCCAGAGATTTTTTTATTATGATCAACTCCAGGGCTTCTCTGCGTTTTGGATTATATTTCGCGCCTGTTCCTTTTAACCAATGGGAAATAATTTTTTCCACCAGTGCTTTCTGGTCGGAAAGGGGCGTGACCACATAAAATGCTCGCACGCCGTATGTCTTTGCCGCTCTCGATATATCATGCAGATCCAGGTTCGTTACCGCAGATGCAATAATATCACCCTTCTTGTTGACCACCGGATAATGCATCAGGGCCATATAAAGATTGGTCTTGTATGATTTTTTCAATATCGAGGCACCACTTTTTCAGAATTTCAATCTCCTGGCTGATCAGGGGTCTATTCTCAAGTAAATCCCGCCGTTTCAGGAATGTACGTATCAGTGAAGTTTCAAGCCTCCATTTCTCAATTTCTTTGTGGTTGCCCGACAACAGTACACTGGGGACTTCAGCATCTTCGAAGATCCTGGGTCGTGTATAATGCGCATGTTCTAAAACACTGTTTGAAAAAGAATCCTTTTCAGCCGAGTCTTTGCCGCCGAGCACACCGGGAATCAATCGGGTTGCAGCATCGATGATAACCATGGCTGCCAGTTCACCCCCTGTGAGAACATAATCACCGATGGAAATTTCATCATCGATAAAATCGTGGCAAATCCGTTCATCAACGCCTTCGTAACGGCCGCAAACTAAAATAAGTCCATCCGATGATGCGAATTCCCGGGCGACATTCTGATCAAAACGTCGACCTTGGGGCGTCAGCAGAATCCTTTTAGACAAAGGCGCTTTTTTTTCAGCAGCCCGAATGGCATCAGCCAGCGGTTCGGGCTTCATAATCATCCCGCAGCCACCGCCGTATGGCCTGTCATCGGTAATACGGTGCTTACCTTTTGCAAAATCTCTGATATCTATGGCGGATACGGAAATTTTTTCCTGATTTATCGCGCGTCTGATAATCCCGTGTTCCCAAAATGGATTGAACATTTCAGGAAAAATAGTCAGGACAATAAAATTTATTCCTTTAAATTTCACAATCCTTCCGGCAAAGCCACGTGCATGGTCTTATGTTCGAAATCTATTTTCAAAACCACCGATTCAAGCGCAGGAATCAGTATTTCATTATCATCCCCTTTATCCGAATCCTTAACCACAAAAACGTCGTTACTTCCGGTGGAAATTATCGATTCAACGCGACCGATGCACTGTTCGTCGGTTGTGAAAACTGCAAGCCCGATAATGTCACACCAGTAATAGGAACCTTCCTCGGGTTCAGGGAGAGCAGCCCGCTCAATAAGAAGATTGGAGCCAATCAAGGTTTTAGCTGCATTCCGGTTCCCAATGCCTTCAAATGATAAAAGAATGCGCCTACCGTGAGGTTTGGCCCATTTTATTGTATAATTTTTTTCGATTTTGTCGGTACGGGCGACAAGAATCGAACTGCCCGGGTTGAAAACATACAAAGATTCAGCATCAGAATGGACTTTAAGATTCCCTTCTACTCCATGAGCGCCAACGATCTTTCCAACAGGAAGAAGCCCGTTTTTTTTCACATCACTATTCTAAAATTTCAAGAACCGATCGTTTTTTTAATTTAGCGGAAGCAGCGCTCAATATGGTGCGCATGGCCCGCGCCGTTCGACCCTGTTTCCCAATCACTTTCCCTAAGTCCTCCTGGGCCACTTTGAGCTCTAATACCGAGGTCTGATTTCCCTCTACCTCTGAGACTTCAACAACTTCTGGTTTATCAACCAGCGCCTGGGCAATATACTTGATCAGATCTTTCATAGCTCAATCTCCTTTGTTGGCTTATGAGTAGGGGTAAAGATCTTATGCAAGCTCAGCAAAAAAACCTTCTTTTTTCAAAAGGCTTTTTACAGTGTCTGTGGGAATGGCGCCTTGACCAATCCAGTACTTGATCCGCTCTTGTTTCAGAACAACCTTGGCCGGATCAATCAAAGGATTGTATGTTCCGACATTTTCTATGAATTTACCGTCCCGGGGGGATTCATTATCCGCAACAACAATTCGGTAGAAAGGTTTTTTCTTTGCGCCGTGTCTGGCCAACCTGATTTTAACTGACATATAATTTCTCCTTCAAAACGACGGCAGACCCAAGCCTAACCCTCGCATGCCGCCTTTGTTGACTTTTTTAACCATTTTCATGATTTGAATGTAATTTTTTAGCAGCTTGTTGATATCCTGTACACTGGTTCCACTCCCTTTAGCGATCCTTTTGCGGCGGCTTCCCTTTATCAGAGTGTGTCGGCGTCGCTCCAAGGGGGTCATGGAATTAATAATCGCTTCGATCCTAACAAATTCCTTTTCGTCAACCTCGAGATTTTTGAGCTGCTTCATTTGACCCATTCCGGGTATCATATTGAGGAGTTCCGACATGGAACCCATTTTCCTTATCTGTACCATTTGATCACGAAAATCTTCGAGTGTAAACTCATTTTTTCTTAACTTTTTTTCGAGTTCCAGCGCTTTTTTTTCGTCAACGACAGCCTCGGCCTTTTCTATTATGGTGAGGACATCACCCATCCCGAGTATCCTTGAAGCCATTCTGTCCGGATGAAACGGCTCCAGATCGCTGAGTTTTTCACCGACACCGACAAATTTTATCGGTTTATCGGTTATCGATTTTATCGACAGGGCTGCTCCGCCCCGGGCATCGCCATCCATCTTTGAAAGAACAACGCCGCCAATATCTAAGGTCTTGTTGAATGATTTGGCGATATTAACAGCGTCCTGGCCGGTCATGGCATCGGCTACCAGGAGAATGTCGGCGGGTTTGACAGCGTCCTTGATACGGGAAAGTTCATCCATCAACGCCTCGTCGATATGTAGACGACCGGCAGTATCGATGAGCAGTGTATCGCAGCCTGTTCGGTGTGCCTCCGTCCTGGCTTCCCGGCAAATTTGTACCGGGTCCATATCCAGGGTGGATGGAAAAACGGGAACAGACAATTGCTGGCCGAGTTTGCTCAACTGGTCAATAGCGGCAGGGCGGTAAACATCTGCCGGAACCAGATAAGGCTTTTTCCCCTTTTTCCTCAAAAAAACAGCGAGTTTGCCCGCGGTGGTCGTTTTGCCGGATCCCTGCAATCCCACCAGCATGACCGATACCGGTACAGGCCCTGAAAGGTTCAGGTCTTCAAGGCGACCCCCCATCAGCTCCGTCAGTTCATCGTTGACGATTTTGACAACCTGCTGGCCGGGTGTCAGGCTTGCCATAACCTCCTGTCCCAGAGCACGTTCCTTAATGTCGGCAATAAACTTTTTTACAACTTTGTAGTGTACATCGGCCTCAAGAAGTGCCATTCTGATTTCTTTTAGGCCCTCCTCGATATTTTTTTCCGTTAATTTGCCGCGCCCCTTAAGTTTTTTAAATACGGCATTCAGTCTGTCACTCAGATTATTAAACATAAAAGCACCAATATATCTCAATACTGAAAACCCAAAATGTAATAGTTAAATGATATTATGTCAAGATTAAATAAAATCGTACAACTATTTTGTTGCAAAAAACAATAAGGTCAAGCATAGACATTTGACAAATGTATGTTATCATAATCTGTTTTGACAGATTCCAAAGATTTGTCAAGGGTGTCGATTCGCCCACCCGTGAACTATAACAGCGAACGCATTTCCTGCAAGCTTGTCGAAGATACCGTTAAGCGGGGTTGAAGCGCGGCGTAAATTCAGCTTAACGGGGCTGCAGGAAGATTCAATTGTTCAAAAGGAACGTTTGAAATGTTGCCGGACATTAAAGAATTTACCAAAGACCAGCTTGTTTTATGGCTTGAAGACCGAAGTATCAAGTCTTATCGTGCCAAACAGATCCTCATGTGGATCTATATGCGCCAGGCAGACACTTTTGAGGTGATGACCGATGTGGGAAAAGATGTCAGAAAATGTCTTGCACGCCATTTTGCCATCAAACGGCTTGAGAAAGAGCGTACCGAAACCTCACAAGATGGTTCAAAAAAGTTTCTTTTTAAACTCAATGATGGAAAATATGTCGAAAGTGTGCTCATCCCGGAAAAGAATCATTATACACTCTGCATATCAAGTCAGGTCGGCTGTGCACAAGGCTGTCTATTTTGTCTTACTGCAAAAGGGGGTTTTATAAGAAATCTTACAAAAGGCGAAATCATTGCTCAAGTTCGCGATGTTGCATACGATATCAGCGGGTCAAAACGTCTTACCAATATTGTAATAATGGGGATGGGTGAACCTCTGGCCAATTATTCCAATGTTGTCGGCGCAATTAACATCATTACCGACAGTGACATCGGGCTTGGGTTTTCAAGTCGAAGGGTGACGGTTTCTACGTCAGGTCTTATTCCCAAGCTGTCCCAATTGGGCCGTGAAACAGCGGTTAATCTGGCAATATCATTGAATGCCACAGATAATAAGACCCGGGACATGCTGATGCCCGTAAACCGAAGGTATCCTTTGGAAAGGCTGTTGGACGCTTGTGCCGGATACCCCTTAATGCCCCGCCGCAGAATCACTTTCGAATACATTATTATAAAAGATGTCAATGATTCAGAAGAAGATGCAAAGCGTCTTGCCCGACTCCTGAGACCGATACGGGCAAAAATAAATCTTATTCCATTTAACACCTTCGAAGGGAGCGACTTTGAGCGTCCCGAAGAACATACAATTCTTACCTTCATGAAAATTCTCCATAAAAACAATTATACCGCCGTCATTCGGCACAGCAAAGGACAGGATATTTCTGCAGCCTGCGGTCAGCTCAGCGCAAATTTGATGCGGGATGCTTAATACTTCATTATTTCTACATTTTTTCCATTGGGGATTTTTTGGTTGAAGGCGAACTTGTTTTTGAAAAAAAAGATTACATTATAATCCTTTAACTTAATAATCGTCTTCCTCGGTGGAACCTCTGGGACTTCTCTGCCTTTCAAATAGGGGTGCATACAGCCTGAAACATGCAACATTGGATTGGTATTATCACTGTTTTGAAAGGTATCTATAAATCCAAAAATATCAAAAAGAGTATGTAAAATAAATTTTCATATTTTATAGAAATTTGGATATCTGTTGACAAATAGGCAGATAAATGTAAAATATATTTTACATATTGTCGATAAAAATAAGAATCGTCAATTAGATTTAAAAATGAAAGGAGGCGAGTTATGCCCTGGTCAGGAGCACATTTAAAAGCTCTGGCAAAAGAGAAAGGGATAACCTTAACAAAATTAAGCGAACATTTAGAAGTATCGAGGCAAACAGTAACAGCATGGACAAAAGGCAAAGTTCCGAAAGGTGATCATTTAATTGAATTAAGCAGGCTTTTGGAAATCAACCCGGGATATTTTTTCTCCGATGATGAAACTCAAAGAATCATTTCAGTGCCCATGCATAGGAAAAGGGGGGTCGCAAAGGTAACGGAAAGGACGGAACAAGATGCGTTCCAGATGGCTAAACAATATGAAAAACTGTTTATTGAAGCTCCTGATCCAGGCCTTGTTCCAGTCTTAAGAATAAAACGCAGAGATGATAACAATGCAAAAGCTTTAGCTAAAAAATTAAGAAAGTTATCCGGCATTGAAGGCCATATGCCTATGGATTACAAACATACCTTTTATCTTTTGTCTCTATTGAGCATTGTGCCCATCTTTAGATATTTCCCCACCAGCGTTAAGGATTACGCATTCTATTGTAGAATCGACAAGCACCGAGTGGTCTTCGTAGACAATAATACGAACATTCTGGATCTTATTTTTCCCCTTCTCCATGAAACAATTCATGCTATCCGTGATGAGGAAGGAAATGCCATTGATGACCCAATAGAGGAAGAATTTTGCGACTTAGTTGCGAATTATATTCAATTTCCATCAGATTATGTTCAATTGGTTTACGATACCATAATAGGTCGAAGGATCAATATTCAGATAAATCGACTTAAAGAGTTTGCCAAGAAGTATAGTCATTCACTGTTTGGAATTGCCAAGGAGCTTAAAAAACTAAATCCCACGTTAGATTTTAATGTTGGAGGTGCAAATACAAATTTAAAAAAGAAATTTCCTACCATAGGAAATATTTTGTTCGATGTTGAAGATGTACGCGAACATATTGCCCGGTTAAATGTACTTAGCCCACTCTTTGCTGAAATTCTGAGAAATCAAATTGATAATGCAACACCGAGAAAAGTTGCCGAATGGTTAGGGCTGGAAAGCATGCTCGATGGAAAACAAATAGTTGATGAGTTGAAACGGATTAATCACAACGAAAATCTCTAATGAAAATCCTATGTGATACCTGTAGCATTCTTATGGTTATTCGAATTGCGCCGGATATGCTGACCGATGAAAAGTATGGCTGCTTTACAATCCAGGAGGTTAGAAGGGAAATCATCAGACAACAAAAATTTAAAGACAAGTACCCTTGGCGTCATGGCTTTAAAGATAAAATCCGATGTGTCCCAAACAGTGAAATAACAAATAATGATTTCGTAAATCAGTATCTTGAAGTTATCAACTTGCTGATAGAAAGCAATATAACCAACAACAAAACAGGAAAACTTTTTGATTTAAGCCCAGTTGATAAAAAGTTTATTGCTTGTGCTTTTAGCTTTGGCTTCAAGATATCTACAGGTGACGGAGATATTAAAGACATAGCAAATCAGGAATTTTCAAAAACTTTTAAGGGTAATATATCACCTCTCGGAATGGTTAATATGTGGATAAGAAATGGTTTAATAGCCTGGAACGATACATTTTATGAATATGTTGCAGACTGGAAGAGAAATGAAGAAAATTCCCAACCAAAACGCCAAAAAAGTGAATATAAAAAGTTAACTGGCCTCAAATATCCAGGGAGTTAGCGTAAGTTGTTAGGAAATAGGGGACGCAACCCGGTTGGTTTGTCAAATATTGTCTAAAAAAGACATCAAGGCAAACGACATCTTCGATGATATTGTTTTGATAAAACATGTTTATGAAGACAATGATTACCGGCCAAGAGCCACCCAGGTGAAACTCCGGTCGCCCTTCGGGCTCCCTCCGTTTCACCTGGCATAGAAACCGAGGAAGGATTACGATAATCCCCTTGTCATCTTAAACTTTACACTTTTTTCAGGGTGGTCAATTTTCGGTTGACACTCCGAAACATAGAGAATGGACCTGTTGGTATAGTTATCGCAAATGAAAAATTTTCTGCCCTCGACATCTTTTTGATATATTCGAAAGGTGAATTTTTCGAGGAAGAGAAAGAAGCTGTAAAAATTCTCTCTAATCTAAGGCAAAACCCAATAACTAGCAAATTAACGCATTTTCAATTTTACAACTACTTATATGATGTTTATAAAATTTGTGCATATCTATATGCTCTGATAAGACAGGTTGAAAAAATATTTCCTTCCAAACCTGAAAACAACAGAAATAAAAATAACATCTGTATATTTTGCAGAACAAAAGAAGAAAAATTTACTTTCCCTGAGCATGTCTATCCTGAGTCATTAGGAAATACAGAAATAATTCTTCCTGCTGGGCTTGTTTGTGATGCCTGCAACAATGGGGTACTATCTCGCTTAGACACATCGGAGTGTCAACCGAAAATTGATGGCGGAACTTTTTCAAACAACACCGCAAAACATTACACTTCACCTGAAAAATATCTTTGAAGAAGGTGAATTAGAGGAAAAAGCAACTTGTAAGGATTTCTTAATAGTTTAAAACTAAGGCGAGCTGCTGCCGGAAGCAACTATTCGAAAATATCGAATAGTTCAAAAGGAAGGAAAAAGAGAAGTTTCCCGTTCCGTAGATTTCTATAACCTCGATATGATCATTTCCGTTGGTTACCGGGTTAAATCTCATGTGGCAACCAGATTCCGTCAATAGGCAATTCAACGCCTGCGTGAATATATCGTCAAAGGCTTTGTGCTGGATAATGAGTGGCTAAAAAACCCTGACCAACCATTTTATTTCGATGAATTATTACGCCGCATTCAGGATATTCGCACTTCCGAACGGCGATTCTATGAAAGAGCAAATGCGTTTTAGCCAAGGATAACGGTTTCTATTTGCTCCACCACCTTGAAATGCTTATCTTTTGTCAACAGTGTTCCTCCAACTTCCATACAGGATGCCGCAATCCACACATCATTTATTGGTATTTTAGTGCCCTTTTTTTGTAACGATAAGTATATAATGGCGTATTTTCTAGCAACATCCGCATTCACATTAATGATTTCTACTCTTAAACGACCGATAAACTGGTGCAGTTTTTTCTCGTTAAATTGTTGCCTGCTGCCTTTCATAAACCCAAAATAGAGTTCTCCGAGAACTACTGAGGGCAAATAAATGAATTCGCCATAGGCCGCCATAAAATCAACTGTTTGAGGCAGTCCTTCAGCAAAGTTACTGTAAATATTAGTGTCCAGCACAAGTTTCAAACCCAATCCCCATCATTTATTTGGCTGAAAACCTCGGTCGCTTTCCTCAATTCATCTGCCTCGTCCTTGGAAAGCCAACCTGCAAGTTCCCGGATCACATTTTCGCGATTCTTTACCAATCCCAATTTTTCATCCACAGCATCTATAATATATGCTGATTTTGTTTTCCCTGCCTTTACGGCGGCTTTTTTTATCATCGCTTCCTTTTTTGATGGTATCCTTAAGCTTAAAGGCATAGGCTTACTCCTCCTGTTTTTGTATCGCAATTTTTATATATGTATCTCAAAAGTGTTGGTTTTGTCAATAAATAAATATTATCACCCATGCCTGGAATCTATAACGGAAAAGGCGCGTTCACATCCAAAATTGTGTGCACAGGCTATTCCAAGTGCGGGCACGGATCGGTTTTGAGGAAGCACAACATGTTGTACTGACAAAAAATGGGGAATAGTGAGGTATATCTATTGGATTCTATTCTGGAATCAGGTCCGGAAACCAATTCGTGGAGGTCGCTCATAAAAAAGCCGGTGGATCAGGCAAATAAAGTCAGAGGTGCTAACCCGGATTTTCCGGGTTTCGGTTTATTCGAGTAAGGCTCTATATGAGAAAATGCCTGATTTCTGCCGGCGGTATGCCGATGACTTTGATTGTTTCATGTCCTTTGGGGGTTTCAGCTCCGACTTCGACAGGTGTGGCATCCGGTGCCTTACTGTAGCCCGCACATATTGACGCCGCAAGAATCATAATTTCTTTGCTGCCGCCGTGGGGCATCAGAACGATGGGGCCGGGGAACTTTTTTACTTTGATCAGGGTGTCCAGATCCGGATCATAATATTTTAATATGTTTTCATTGTCTTTATGGGTTCGTCCAACGGCAATTTTTGTTGTTTTGCTCAATCGAAGATGTCGTCCGTATTTTAAAAGATGGAATTCTTTTTCGGTAGATGTATCCTGGTGATCAAAAAGATCCTTGAGCCGAGATGCGTATCCTTTGTCTGTCAGAAGGCAACCGCCGGCAGGAGACGGATAGTTTGCAATTCCAAATTCTTTGGCGAGTTTCATCTGGGGCTTTCGGGATCTTCCGGATATGTCCAGCAGCAGATCCCTGTTTAAAAGCCCCTGTTGTTCAGGTAGGGTTATCGGGAGCTTTTTTGCACTTAAGGGTCGCACGATATACCCATCAAAGCCGGATCGTTTTTCCACATAACGTAGAGAATTCATGGTCTGGGACATGGGCCGCTGTCCGAGGACCTCACCGCTGAAAAGAAAATCAAATCCATTTTCACTCATTACAGTTCCGGCCAGATTGAACATCAAGGCATGACAGTCCATACATGGATTCATGTGCTTTCCATACCCACAATGCGGGTTTTTCAGCATCACAAGGTAGGGACGGGTTATATCTCTGACCATCAGGGGTATGCCGGTTATTTTTGACGCCTGCCGTGCCTTTTCGGATGAAAAAAACGGTGTTTCAAATGTAATCCATTGGATTTTTATCCCCTGTTTTCGCAATACCAGTGCTGACAGCATGCTGTCGAGGCCACCGGAACAAAGGCCTAAAGCCCGCACTTTTTTTGAAGGTAAATTCATGATATATGGTAGCTTAAAAAAATAATGAGTAAAGAATCATTGCCCATAGGACTAAATTTTGTTTTTCTCTTGAAAGAGATTGTTTGCCATAGAACGATTAAGTGTGAAGTGACTAAAGTGAGCTAAAGTGCCTAAAGTTCTGGAGTCGCTTTGCTCCGGTTATTTTATATATAATTGGCAGAATTCCTTAACTTTAGCTCACTTTAAACTTTAGCTCACTTTAGTCACTTGGCATTTTTTTCTCGGTAGAGCCGGACAACTCTGCCCCCGCAATGCGGAACAGGCAAGACCCATAGGACCAGGTTTTAATGATCAAATAAAAATAAATCTATAAAGGATCGATAATGTCAAGAAAAATGAAACTAAATACCAGTAAAGCCCGTGTCTTACAAATTCGAAAAATACTAAAAACAACCTATCCCCATGCCAAAACGCAACTCCGTTATGACACCTCTTTTGAACTTCTGGTGGCAACCATACTGTCTGCTCAATGCACCGACAAGCAGGTCAATGGCGTAACCGGCGATTTATTTAAGAAATTAAAAACCCCCTATGACTTTGCAAGTGCCTCGAATGAGACCATCGAGGCGCTGATTCGATCGACCGGTTTCTTCCGCAACAAGGCAAAGAATATCAAAAACTGCTCAAAAAGTCTCATAGAAAATTATAACGGGCAGGTGCCTCAAAATCTCGGTGACCTGGTTAAACTTCCCGGAGTGGGACGTAAAACTGCCAACGTGGTTCTTGGCAGTGCGTTTAATATCCCGGGTATTGTTGTAGATACACATGTGGCGAGAATATCAAAAAGGCTCGGACTTACGGGCAATAGCAATCCGGTCAAAATTGAGTACGACCTGATGGACATCATTCCCAAAAAGGAATGGAGTGACTTTTCCATACAACTGGTCTTTTTTGGAAGAGCCGTATGCAAAGCAAGAACACCGGCGTGCTTCACCTGTCCCCTTTATGATCTGTGCGAATCTTCTGATAAAATTATCAAGCCGGCTTAAAAATTTGGAGCAGGGAACTATCCTGAGGCTTATTAAAATTGCGACCGTAAGCAATTCAATCAGAATATATTTATTCGAATTTAAATTTGCCGTTGGAGAAAAGATCCCAGCAGGTGTCCACCACCACGGGATCAAAAAAAGTCGATTTGTTGTTGATGACTTCATCCAGGGCCTTATCAATGCCGAGACCCGGTCGATAAGGCCTATGGGAGGACATGGCCTCTATTACATCTGCAACCGTCAGGATTCTTGCTTCCAAAAGAATTTCTTCGCCGGTAAGTCCAAATGGATATCCTGATCCGTTCATTTTTTCGTGATGCTGTAGAACAATCTGGGCAACAGGCCATGGAAATTCTATGCCCTTTAGGATCTCATATCCGATTTGGCAGTGCTGTTTAATGATGTTATATTCGTCCTGTGTTATTTTACCGGGCTTGCTTAGAATTTCTGCGGGCACAGAAATTTTTCCGATATCATGCAGCAACCCTGCGATACGGAGTCCTTCAATAAGGTTTTCTGAAAGGTCCATGTTCTCTGCTATGGAACACGCCAGTTTGGTAACGCGCTGTTGGTGTCCGGACGTGTATGGGTCCCGAATCTCTGCCGCAGATGCAAGGGCGACGACTGTTTGGTCCTGGGCCCGTCGCAATTTTTCGAAACTTTGTTTAAGTTCCGCATCCGATTGATTTCTTTCAGCAAAAAGAATACGCTCTTTGAGGACCCGTTTTAACCTGAGCATTAATTCTCTGGGGTTGATCGGTTTTTGGAAAAAGTCGCTTGCGCCGCTTTCAATCACTTTTTCATACGTAAAATCTTCTGCAAAGCCGGTCATAACGATGACATCGGAATCATGCTTGTCTTTTACTTTCATGGTTAACTCAATGCCGTTGAGGCCCGGCATTCTGATATCGGTTATGATGACATCCACATTTTTTTTGCCCTCATCAAGAATTTTTAAAGCGTCAAGCCCGCTTTCAGCAATGGTACACTCATAGCCGGCGCTCTCCACGTTTTGTTTGATCATATCCCTGATGAGTTCATCATCTTCAACAACCAAAATATGGAAGTTGTCAGCATTGCTTTTGAGGAAATTTTTCATGTTTTCTCCCAGCGTGAAGCCATTTGCCCGGATTATTCGGATTATGCCTGCCCCAAAGATGTGCCGGTGCTTTTAAATTTCACACTATTCTCGGTTCAAGACTTCTCGGATCTTCAGTGCAACCTTTTTCACACGGACCGGCTTACTGATTAGAGCGCCAATCCCGAGACTCTTGGTATTATTTTCCGTTATTTTTTCATTGAATCCGGTACATAAAATTATCGGGATATCAGGGCGGATGCGCATCAATTTTTGGATCAATTCCATTCCCGTCATTTTAGGCATGGTCTGGTCGGTGATAACCAGATCGAACTTCTCGGGTTCCCTGCGGAATTCTTCGAGGGCCTCGATGCTGCTTGTCTTTGGAAAAACGCGATATCCCAGTCTCTCCAGCATCAAATGCATCATTTCAACCACATCTTCTTCATCATCAACCAGCAAAATCGTTTCATTGCCCCGTGGTATATGGGCTTCTGTGGATACATGGGACACTGGTTCGGATTTTGTATGGGGCAGCGGCAGGTAAACGCTAACGGTCGTTCCATGGCCCGGTTTACTGTCAACGTCGATGTCTCCGTTATAGCTTTGGACGATTTCATATACGATGCCAAGACCTGTCGGGATGCCGTCATTTTGGTTGTTGATTCGATAGTTCGGATCGAAAATATGCTTTATCTGATCCGTTTCAAAGCCATGGCCTGTATCTTTTACCGCCAGTTGCAGGTAGGATCCAGGGCGAAGATCCATATTGGAGAATGCATCGCCAGAATCTATCATCACCTCCGAGAGGGAAACCTCCAGTACACCGCCTTTTTCTTCCATGGCCTGGTATGCATTGGTGCTGAGGTTCATTAAGATCTGCTGTATTTCCGACGGATCGGCTGCAACGGGACCACAGGCGTTGTCTATCAACTGGCGGATTTCTATGGTTGCAGGCAACGATGCTCTCAACAGCTTGAGCGTTTCTTTTATACCATATTGAATTTTTAAAAGGCTCTTCTCTTGCCCGCCTTTTCTGCTGAAATTGAGAATCTGCCGAATAAGGTCCTTTGCCCGGTCAGCTGCTTTAAGTACGGCTGCCAGATTTTTTCGGGTTTTACTGTCTTCGGGGATGTCGTACATGCTCATCTCGGTGTAGCCGATTATGGGGAAAAGAATATTATTGAATTCATGGGCAATACCTCCCGCCAAAGTTCCAATGGCCTCCATCTTCTGTGCATGTTGAAGCTGCTTTTTAAATTGGACCTTTTCTTTTTCCAATGCATCGACACGTAATACCATACGGATCTGCGCATTTAAATCAGTACGGTTAATCGGTTTGTTCAGGAAAACGTCAGCGCCGGCTTCCAGTCCCTTAACATAACCATTGGGATCCGAGAGGGCGTCCATCATCATGATAACCGGGATTTGTTGGGTGCTTTCGTCAGATTTCAGTTGTTTGCAAACTGAATGTCGCTCCATCTCCAGTGTGTCGATGCCCAGTAGAATGACAACAGGGGGTTCGGTCTTTGCGCGTTCTATCCCCTCCAAGCCGGATTGGACGGCAATCACCCGGCAATCAGGGATTACGTCTTTTAATAATGTCGTAATATTATTTAAATCGTCAGTTGTATCGTCGATCACCAATATGTTTTTAATCATTATCATTCTACCTTCCAAATAACGTATCCTCTATGTGTAATTCAAGGTATACTATTGCCTGGGATGCGATACCTTAGAAAACCCCCTTTTTGGCAAACGATTTTATCTGGTTTTCGGGATAACCGAGTTCCTGAAGAATAGAGACCGTGTTTTCTCTAAAATCCACCAACGGTGTTCGAATGGAGCCGGAAGTTTTACTCAATTTAATCGGGATGCCGAGGGTTTTGCATTCTACCCCGTCTTTTTGTCGGATATCAACAACCATTTCCCTTTCTCTGAAATCCGGTAAAAGATCTCTTTGCTTTCCGGGGTCTTGAGATATAGAGACCTATACTTTCTCTAACCTTCTATAGAAAGAGATATAAATCTTTCCATACAATCCCTGTTTGCGATCTATTAGGGTTTTATTTTAAGTCTACCGCTGAAACGAGTTCTCCGACAAAGCTTCCAACAACGACTTTGCTCTTTAATTTAACGGGAATTCGCCGGTGGTCCGCTGTGACCCATACCTGAATTTTAGCATCCTTACTTTTTTCAAACACACCGCCGACATGTTCGATCTCGGGTTCTATTAAAAAAGTGTCATAGGTTCCGCTTGCCAGTTTAAGTGTTTCTCTTTTGATAATAGCGGCCTTGCCAATAATGCATTTCTTTCCATCTGTTATCGGACGTTCAATGGCTGATTTTTTTTCAAGATCAAAAAGACGGACAAAATAAAAGGCGGATAATGGATCAAATGATCCGGGTAATATATCAATCGGCGGACGCTTTTCCTTCAATGTGGAATATACGGCCTTGTTATTTCTCCAATCGAAATTCACAATAATATTTCTATGTGTTTTTCCTTCCTGCTGCTTTTTTTTGTAAAGGATCGAATGGGTCATTTCAAGGTCTGTATAAGCATCTATTTTGTCCCGAACCTTGTAAAAATGATCGATAAAGGAATTCGATTTTACCGTCAGTAAAAAATGGTATGCTTTGACGCCATCTATGGTTTCTATGGGAAGTACCTCAAGAACGGCTTCTCCGGCCGGTATAAACGTCCATTTAAGCTGAAACGTCAGTTTTTCACCCGGATAAAACGGGAAATCATTCTCACCGGCTTCAATATTTACGCTCGAACTAAACATTGTTATGACGGTTATCACAACGAATGTAACCAGCAAGCGAATATTCAGGCCGGGGTTGCAACTCCGGGAAGAGCCCCTTCTCATCAAACGCACCTCACGGGATTTTCGATCCATTAGGGTTTAATAAATGCGCATACTCAATGTTAATAACATGAAAGAGTTCTTTGCCGATTGCAATACCTAAATCTATAAACTGGGGGCCGTATTTTTTTCCGGTGTGTGTCCGGAATGTACGCTTTATTTTGGCAAGTTTTTCCATTCCTTCAGGATAAAGATCCATAAACTCGACAACGGGGATGTTAAAGTATGACACCATGGCCCACACCGTATCTGTAAAGTTGTCAGGTCCCCAACGGAATTTATCGGCATCATAGAGACAGTCGGAAACAAGCGTACCTTCAATGGTATCTGCTTTTACAGTGGGTTTGAAGGCTTCATGATTTCGAATTGCTCTGCAGATATCGTCAACCTCGCCGGGATCGAGAGGATAGGGTTTCAGAACTTTTCTTGCATGGTCGGATCCTTTAATGGCGTGATTTTTTTGTCTGCGTTTGATGTCGTGGAGGAGGCCTGCACACTGGACAACGGTGACTCTACGGTTTATTCGGTTGTTGGTTTGTTCGGCAATTTTGTTCTCAATGATCATCAAAGCACCTGCATCGATGGCTACTTTGATAGCATGTTCAAGGCCGTGCCCAAAATTTTCTTCTAAGTGTTCTGCAACAAATTTGCGTAATTCTGAGGTAAAAGAATTTGTTTCAAAATAATGACGGGACAATTCATTTGCGAAAGAATGATCTTGGTAAAAATCGGGGGATGGGTAGCGAGAAACAATCTGGCGGGCTCGTTTACGAAAACGAGCATATATAATTTCCATATTTCCGACCGATTGAAAAATTATATCAATTTGGTCTTTTGAACTTCAACAGCGAACGCATATTAAAATGGATAAAATTCCTTGCCGATGCTGTGAAGCACTGCCCCAAGGCAGAATATTCCCTGAAGTTTGCTGCAGGGAGCTTCAAAAAACAAATCTTATTTGAATTTATATGCTCCGGTTTAAAACAGGTGGTTCGATTGTAAGAGGGTTTAGGTCGTTAAATCATTGTCCTCCATAATCAGCGGCAAAGAAAAAAAGTTTCCGCAAACCTTCCACCGGTTGTCTTCCTTGATGACGTTGAAGGTTTCGTTAACCTCATGGGTTGCACCGATGTTAAATAGTCCCGCGACAATCGGATAGACATGATTGACGGCAATTCTTGTTTTGCCGGTTATTCGAATTTTGGCGGTGGTATCATTTTTTGAAAGGGTTTCGGTTTCTATGTGGTAGAGCTTGTTTTTCATGAAATTTATATCAAACCCTCGTTCGCTTGCCTCTATTGCTGTGAGGTAAAGATATTGATCGACAATATCGACATCGTCGTTTGCCAGTTGTTCTTTGCAGATTCTTTCAGCCATTGATCGATCAAGCTGAAAGTATGCTTTGCTAAATTCTACAACAGCTTTATTCGGCGTATCTTTTACGTCTGCGAGTGAAAAGATCAACTGAACCAGGAATCCAACAATTAGAACCAGAATTATGCCGACACTTCTGTTTAATTGTATCATTCAAGCTTCCTCCCCATAAACATTCATCATGAAAATATTTGTATAAAAGATATTTTTAAATGCGGTTTGATAGCATGGAATGAATTTTGAAACAAGAACAAACTCGTCGGTCCTCGTTTTGTCAATGTGCCACAACTTTTTCTTTGACACGCAAACCGGGTTTTTTTATACTTCTAATCCAGTCGGTACATGTTTTTAGCGCAACTTGGATCGTTTCATAACAAATATGTTTTCTCGTTTGAGGATTGAGCTTCCAATGAATTATGAAGATTCGAAGGGACAATTGAATCAGGAAAGGCTTTTTTCAAAAAAAATAAGGTCCCTTGGGATTTGTCTCGGCGCGTCGACTGTTTCCCTGGTTCATCTCGACCACGACCCGGCAGAGGGTAAGGGGAACCCGACAAAGGTTGGAAAATCCCCCCGGATCGTAAAGTATTCACGGCACCCTCACGAAGGTGACCCCAAGCGGACTCTGCTGTCCGCCCTCAACGGTTTCGACCTGAAGGCATTTGACCGGATTGTTGCCACCGGCCGGAAGTTCCGCGGGTTTGTCAATCTCACCTCCATTCCCGAACCCGAAGCAATGGAATATGCCTATCGATTTGTAAAACCCCCGGATGTTTCGTGTCCGGCAGTTGTTTCTGCCGGTGGTGAAACCTTTATGGTGTATGTACTCAACCGATTGGGGCAGATCTCCAACGTATTGACGGGGAACAAGTGTGCCTCCGGAACCGGGGAATTCTTCCTTCAGCAGCTCCGGAGAATGGATGTGTCTTTGGAAGAGGCCGCCCAATGGGCCGCGACCACAGCGCCCCATCATGTTTCCGGTCGCTGCTCTGTTTTTTGCAAATCCGACTGTACCCATGCCACCAATAAAGGGATTCCCAAATCAAAGGTCACTGCCGGGCTTTGCAAGATGATGGCCGGCAAGATTCTGGAGCTTTTAAAAAAGGTTGAAAGAAAGAACATTATGCTCACCGGCGGAGCGGCCCGGAACCGGATGATGGTGGAATGTTTGCGCAAAGAGATTCCCGGGCTGATCGTTCCGCCAGAAGCGCCCTATTTTGAAGCACTGGGTGCCGCACTCTGGGGGCTGGAGAACGATGTCGCCGAATTTTCCGGAATGTCCGATTTGCTGCGGAGCAAAGCAGCTTCGTTTGACAGACTCCCTGCGCTTAAGGATTTTAAAGACATGGTGACGTTCAAAACCATGGAAAAGGGAGAGATCCGTGCCGGCGACACCTGTATTCTGGGCCTTGACGTGGGTTCAACCACCACAAAGGCGGTGCTGGTGCGAACCGGAGACAACGCAATGCTGGCGAGCGTTTATCTGCTTACCAGCGGGGATCCTGTGGGGGCTTCCCGACAGTGTTACCGTGCCCTCCTTGACCATGTCAATAAAAAGGTCAACCCTTTGGAAATATCTATAGAGGGCTTGGGGGTGTGCGGCTCCGGCCGTCAGATCGCCGGTCTTCATGCACTCACGGACAGCGTTATCAACGAAATCATCGCCCATGCGGCGGCGGCCGTGTTTTTCGACCCCCAGGTGGATACGATCTTTGAAATCGGGGGACAGGACGCCAAATACACACACATTACCAACACGGTGGCTTCGGACTATGCCATGAACGAAGCGTGTTCGGCGGGCACCGGATCGTTTCTGGAAGAATCGGCCCATGAAACCCTGGGTGTGGCAATGGAGGAGATTGCAGATATTGCTCTTAAGGGTAAACATCCGCCGAATTTCAATGACCAGTGTGCCGCATTCATCGCTTCCGACATAAAGAACGCCATTCACGAAGGGGTTGAACACGAAGATATCGTTGCCGGCCTGGTATATTCCATCTGCATGAATTACTCGAACCGGGTCAAAGGCAACCGGCCGGTGGGGAACAAAGTTTTCATGCAGGGGGGTGTCTGCTACAATCGGGCGGTTCCCCTTGCCATGGCGGCCCTTGTGGGCAAGCCGATCATCGTTCCCCCGGAACCCGGCCTAATGGGTGCCTATGGCGTGGCCCTGGAGGTTAAAGAGAGAATCGAAAAGGGATTGTTGGAGAAAAAACCCTTTGACCTGTCAGTGCTGGCCGGCCGGGAGGCAAAATACGGGAAACCGTTTGTATGCAAAGGCGGATCGGAAAAGTGCGACCGCCGGTGTGAAATTGCCATGATAACACTTGATGGCACCCAATACCCCTTTGGCGGTGCCTGCAACCGGTACTACAATTTGCGGCAGAACATACGATACGACGTTCGTAAGCTGGATTTGGTCCGGGTTCGAAAAAAGCTTGTCTTTGAAAAGTACGGTGCCCGGCTTATACCCGGCTCCGGTCCTGTTCGAAAATTATCCAATGGAAGAAAGAAAAACCCTGTAAAGCGGATCGGCATCAACCGGAGTTTTTTGGTGAACACCTATTATCCGCTGTATTCAACATTCTTTACGGAACTGGGGTTGGACCCGGTTGTGCCGGAATCCTATACCCAGGAAGGAATCGACCAGAGAAACGCCGCGTTTTGCTATCCAGGGGAACTGGCCCACGGTTATTTTCATTCCCTCCTTGAAATGAAAAACCCTCCGGAGTACATTTTTTTGCCCCATTTCAAGGCAGTGCCTGTTTTGGACGGGAACTCCAGTTCCCAGGTTTGTCCGTTTGTCCAGGGAGAGACGTTCTATCTCCAGGCCACATTCCGTGAGAAACTCCATGAACTCAAAGCACAAGGGACCCGTGTGTTGACCCCGCTTCTCGATTTGACCCACGGGCTGGCGTCGGCCCGGGAGCCCCTGGTGGAAACCGCCGTTCAAATGGGTCTGAAACGCAAAACAGCCTTGGCTGCATTTAAAACTGCACTGAATCAGCAGGCAGCCTGCACAGCCAAAATGCAGGCGATTGGGAAAAAGACCTTAGAAGAACTTAAAGCCGACCCGGACCAGATTGCTGTGGTGATATTCGGCCGTTCGTACAACGGGTTTGTTGAAGAAGCACACATGGGCATTCCTCACAAGCTTGCATCAAGGGGTGTTCGGGTCATCCCCTTTGATTTTTTCATGTTGGATAATAAGAAAACCAAACGTCATATGTACTGGGGTCTGGGCCAGCGTATTCTCCAGGCGGCCAGGTTCGTCGAACAGCATCCTCAACTGTTCGGCACGTTTATCACCAACTTTTCCTGCGGTCCGGATTCGTTTATTCTCGGATACTTCAGGGATATCATGGGGCGTAAGCCCTCTTTGACGTTAGAACTGGACAATCACACCGCCGATGCGGGTTTGGAAACCCGGATCGAAGCGTTTCTGGACATTGTTTCCGCGTATCGGAAACTGTTTGCCGGGAAAAGGGTTTCCAAAACAAAAGGGACGTTTATTCCCGCCCGGACCACCTTTGACAACGGGATTCCAAAGGTGATCACCTCCTCGGGAGAGGTGCTTCCCATGACCGATTCACGGGTGAAACTTCTGATCCCGTCCATGGGGAAGCTTGCCACAGAATCCCTGGCAGCGGTGTTTCGGGGATCAGGCATCAACGCAATCGCTCATCCTCCGTCCGACGAAGGTGTGCTGAAACTGGGCCGGGCAAACACCTTGTGCAAAGAATGCCTGCCGTTGATACTCACCACGGGAACGCTGCTAAATTTTATTTACAACGAAAAAAAGGACAGTGAGGTCCTGGCTTACTTTATGGCCACCGGCTCAGGTCCGTGCCGGTTCGGGCAGTACCGGATTTTTATGGAAGATCTGATTCAAAAAAAAGAGATCCCCAACGTGGCTCTATTTTCGCTGACATCCGAGAATTCCTATGCCGGTATGGGAAACGATTTTCATCTAAAAGCATGGTGGGGGATAATCGTATCCGATGTTATGGAGGACATCCGATCCATGATCCTGGCCAATGCCGTGGATACTGAAGCAGGGGGCAAAATATTTGATGATGCGTGGAACTCCATCATCGGCGAACTCGAAATAGGAGATTTTCCCCGGCTTGAAGCACAACTTGAAAGAACGGCCCGACAAATCCGCGGTATTCCCATGAAGCGTTCCCCCGAGGCGGTGCCCACCATCTCGCTGGTTGGAGAGATATTTGTCAGGAGAGATGCCCTGTCCCGTCAGTATTTGACGGAACGACTCGCGGAAAAAGGGTTTGCCATTCGATGTTCGCCGGTTGCCGAGTGGATACTCTATTCCGACTATTTGGTGGATAAAAGGCTCGTAGATTATACCATGTCCAAGATGGAGAGGCTGACGTTCAAACTCAAGAAGAACTATATGGCTCGACACCAGAAACGTATCCAGTCGATACTGGCCGGCACCGGTCTGGTGCATGGAAAGCCGCTGAATATCCAATCCATCATCAACAATGCGTCACTCTATATATCACCCGATTTGGCCGGCGAAGCCATTCTTACGGTGGGAAGTTCTTTGACCGAGATCGTGTCCCACACCTGCGGCGTCATTGCCATCGGTCCTTTTGGGTGTATGCCCAACCGTCTGGCAGAAGCTATCCTGAACGAGGCCATGAACCGTGACGGAAAGCTTGCAACAGATCCGAATAACCACCGGCTCCGTTCAACCCTGACCCATGTGGACGACCTGCCTTTTCTGGCCATTGAAAGTGACGGATCGCCGTTTCCCCAGGTCATCAATGCAAAGCTGGAAGCTTTCTGTCTGAGGGCGGAGCGTTTGCATAACAGTATGTTTGAAAACAAAAATAAGCGAAAAGCCAAACTATATTGAAAATATGGCCCTTGAAAAAATCAAGCCGGCTTTTTGTCTCAAAAAACTTGCCCCAGGGAAGGGGGAAATTCAGGTATTTTTCAATAACTTAATGAAAAATAACACAAAATACATCCAGATGAGGTCAATTAAAATTTTCTTGACACTGAACGCTGAAACGCATAGATTCATGTGCTTGGAATGATTCTATCATTTGCCGATCGATACTATTTAATTTATCGCTTGCATCCTCTAAAATAAAATACTATGAGCCGGAAAAGAGAAAAAAACCGACTCAACGTTAAGGAGGGTTCTTCAAATGAACGAATTGCTGGCTCCAGGCGGCAGTCTTGCCATGGTGGAAGCCGCATTCGACAGCGGCGCCGATGCCGTCTATGTGGGAGCAAAAGGTTTTAGCCGAAGAAAATGCACCTGGGAACTGGAAGACAGCGAAATCAGAGAAGCGGTGCGCATTGCCGATTTCCGGGGTGGAAAAGTACGGGTTGCTATTAATACGGAAATTCAGGAAAAGCATTTTATTCGTGTGCTGAACAAAGTCTCCAAATGGTCACAGTATGGGATAGAAGGGGTTATTGCCAAAACTCCGGATCTCATGCGACTCATCCACCGCAACTATCCGAAACTGGTCATCCACGCCAGTGTTGGCTGCAATATCCAAAACCGGAAAGAGATAGAATATTATCGCGACGCCGGTGCCGCACAGATAGTAACCAGTACTGAAATCGATACCGTCCAAAAATTAAGCAAATTTAAAAAAGAGGCTGATGAAGCTGGTATTCTCACCGAGATTTTGATCCATGGCAACCGTTGCATTGGTGGTGTCGGAAATTGTTTGTTTCATGAATTTACCAGTGACTCTTATGTGAAAAAAGTCTACCACGATGAAGACGGCAATGAAATTGTTGAGTATGAAGGTTGGCCGGACAGAAGCGGAAGCTGTTTCCGTTTTTGCCTCCTCACAGAGGCCCAGAGGGAAAAAGTGATGCGCCGAAAGGGGAAAAGTTCCCAAGAAATTGCCAACGTCAATGAAAAGCTCCACCACCGACCGAATGTTGCCTTTGCCATAACCGGTGACGAGCTGGGGCAGTATGTGGATTTGGGTTTGCAGACCCTTAAAGTGCAAGGCCGTGAATATCCAGTTCCCTTGATTTCAGAGATGATTCATTCGTATCGTATTCTTATTGACGGATTTACCGGGAAGAAAAAATACAGTGATTCGGAAATGACAGCTGCAGATGAAAGTATCCATCGACTGGCTAAAGATCGCGACCGGGCACGTATGGAAAAAACCAGAGAATTACACCAGTATATTAAAGAGATTTAGATCTCAAAAACAAATTTTCAGTTTTTTGATACATTTAAACCTTTTAGATCCAAACAAGCATCTTAATTCATTTAAACGCCTGAACTGTTCAAAATGATTCAACGTGTTTAAAATTAAGACCTCCCCATCATTTTATGAATTTCAGCACTAAAAGTGCACATTTTAATCTGAGCCCACTTTTATCCGGACAAACAATATATTTAGCATCAATAAAAAATTGTCGAGATAATTTTTCCTATGGCCGATATATATGGAGACTCGAAACATGACCGCCAAAGTATACGTTGTTCGCCACGGGCAGACTGCCTGGAATCTGGAAGAGGTTTTCAGAGGACGTATGGATATTCCTCTGGATGAAACCGGGAAAAAAGAGGTGCATCTGGCGGGGGAAGCAATTAAAGGCGAAACCCTCCATGCAATATACAGCAGTCCTCTCTCTCGATCCATGGAAACGGCTGAAAACATAGCCAAATTTCATAATGTTGAAGTCGCACCCCTTGAAGCTATTATCGACATCAGCTACGGTGAATGGGAAGGCGTCAGTCTGGCCGAGGTTCAGAAAAAATATCCGGACCTTTATGATCTCTGGCTGAAAGCGCCTCATAAGGTTGCCTTCCCCAAAGGTGAGAGCCTTGAAGCGGTTCGCGTGCGCACCATGGGCGCCATTGAAAATCTGCTTGAAAAACACAGGAACGAAAACATTGCCCTGGTGGCCCATCGGGTACCGAACAAAGTGATCTGCTGCAGCCTTATCGGGATCGACATCAGCAACTTCTGGCGAATACAACAGGATACGGCAAGTACAAACCTTTTTAAATATAAAGACGGGCAATGGATAATATCGTATCTGAATGATACTTCCTACCTCAAAGTTCTGGGGAAATCCGTTCTATCTGATTTTTAATGGAACGCAAAATATTTAGCGCAACCTGCCGGCGCTTCACAATATTTTTATAGGAATATTTTATGAAAAAAACCGGCGTATTTTACCATCCCAGTTTCAGTCGTAGAAGCTATTTAACCCGAGGTGCCCGGTTGGAAGATTTTCCAGGTGCCATCGATCACCTTCTGGCCAGTGACAATATTATTCTCTATGAGTCGCCTCCCATTGAGGAGAAATGGATCCTGAAGGTGCACACTCCGGAACTCATCCGGGGAGTGGAATCAGACCATCTCTGTTCGACAGCATGGCATTCTGTGGGTGGTGTGGTTCTGGCCGGAGAGAAGATCTGTATCGGGGAGATCGACAATGCATTTGCTCTCATCGGTGCCGGCGGCCATCATTCAGGCAAAGACTATTTCGGGGGGTATTGCTGTTTCAACGATGTGGTGATCACCATCACCTATCTGCGGGAGATTCACAACATCCGGCGTTTTGCAATTATGGATACAGACGCCCACCATGGAGACGGCACGCGGGATCTGCTCAGAAACGATCCGGATGTTCTCCATGTCTGCTGTTGCGGAATGGAGTCCGAATCACCCGACGGCACCAAAGTGGACATCAGGGCACCGGGCAGCTCCTGGGGATTCCGGGGCCGAGATGAAAAAAATGAGAATATCGACCAACAATACGCCGACAACGTGAAAAACGAATTCTATCCCCGGGTTAAAGATTTTAAACCGGATCTGATTTTCTGGTACTTTGGTTTTGACACCCACCAGGGAGATTACGGAAGTCTGGGATTGAGCGGTCGCTGTTTTCAGGCGATTGCCCGCTTTATGAAAAAGACTGCCGAAGAAGTGTCCGGCGGTCGTTTGGAAGTGGTTTTGGGCGGCGGTTCTCAAACGGATATCGCCACAAATGTTATCCCGCCGGTCATAGAAATATTAGCTGAGTAACTTAAAAGACCTGACTATCTAAAGTATAATACCCTAAATGAGCATAAACAAAACCGGAGGAAAGTCCATTTTTGTTTGTGTATCAATGAAGACGAAGATTTTAACCGTCCCAATGAAAAATCCATCGGGACAGGCTTCAGAGTTTTCCTGCGGCAATCAGATACAACACCGTTTCTTCTTCACCATCAACGCCCAACAATTCGTTGATGTCGTCATCAAACAGGGCGCCGATGGGACAAGAGCCTAAACCCATTGCCGTTGCAGCCAGCTGAATGTTCTGGCATACATGCCCCAGATCCATGGGGATATACCGCACTGCCCGGTTCCGGTATTTAACCATGCACCTGAGCATCATTGCAGTCCAGATGAAGACCACCGCGGCACGTCGAACCACCGGTTGCCCAAGACAGGCAGCGGTAATATCCTTGTTGTAATTCCCGTCCTTCAAACGTTCCAAAACAAAGTCGGAAACATTAAAATGGTAAAGTCCCTGGGGAATTTCTTCAACCCGGTCAACGTAAAGATATGTTTCAAAGGGATAAAGGGCGCCGGCTGAAGGCGCAGTGCGGAGCAGGTGGCTTCCGGCCCTTGCGGTTACGCCTTGGGCCGCCCAGAGCAGCCTGACAAAATCGTCAAGACCCAGTGGGTCGGATGTATAATTGCGTTCCGACCGCCTTCGGGTCAAACACTGCCAAAGATCGGCCGGCTGGCTCAGGTCGGGTTGCGGCAATTGCACACGCGCTGCATCCGGATAGTTTTTACAACGATGGGTTGCCGGGATAGAACCCAGATCATCTTTCATCGGGCGATCCCGGTGATACTTGGTGTCTTGTATATAACGAAAAGCTATACCCTGTTTATACGACGCCATGGCTCGCTCCTTTCATGTGAATTTTTTGGGATAACTTTATTTATCCTCTTTATCCTGCTATGGTGTCAAAGAAATTATTTTTGGGATTATAAAATCTATTAAAAAATAATAAAAAAGATGGAAAAATTTCAAAACAAAGCGCTGGAATTGGCTTGGGAGGCCCTAAATTGGACAGACCAAGCCATTCATGAATTTACGTCACTCGAGTCCCTGCCAGAACCCTTGGACTGCAAGCCGGGTTGCCATTATTGCTGTTATAATCTACCCATGGTGACCGCTCCGGAAGCGCTGTTTATCGGATATCATGTGGAGAAGAATTTCACGGATCAAGCAAAAAAAGAGATTAGCGGCAGTGTTGAAATGATACTGGAACGCATAAAGGATCTAAGCCCTTATGACGTGGCAATGATGCGGCATGAGTTGCCCTGCATCTTTTTGGAAGACGGCATGTGCAGGGTGTATCCGGTGAGGCCTGCCGTGTGTCGAACATGCTCTTCCACAAGTGCAGAACACTGCAAAATGATCTTTGAAACTAGAAATCACAGGGCCAGACTTCGTTGTTACCAACAGATTCGCGAAATCTTTCAAACTGTCCATTCACGTTTAATCGATCGTTCTCGGAAAATGGGGCGTCAAGCTGATGCGTTGCCTTTAGCAGAAGCCGTCCAATATTATTTCAGGCACCCTGAACCCATCGATGCGTGGTTGCAAGGCGAAATCGTTTTTCAAATACCCAGCCAGGGCAAGCCCTAATCAATTAGAATCGTTAAGCAATTGTTTCCCTGTGCTATTTAACAAGCTGATACTGGATGCTGGTTGCTTGATGCTGGTCGAAGATCCCTTCTTTAGCGGGGATAAAAATGGATATTTCCCTTTGAAAAGCCAGGATCCAGAAACAAGCATCCAGCATCTTCTTCATAAAAGCGACGTATGGTGGCATAAATATTACTGTTATAAAAAGGAAAAAACACACAACGAAAGAATAAAAAGTATCTTGACAAAAATCCTTTGAAAAGTCATGGTTACGCGTTTCGCTGCGTCTCTTTGACGCTCAAACCTAATATTGCTTGGACGGCTGAATTGGGCTGCGTTACCGAGTTTATATTCATTCAATTAAACGAGGGAAAAATGACTAAAGCTAAAACTGGTGATGTGGTAAAAGTTCACTTTGAAGGTTCTCTGGAAGATGACACCATATTCGGCTCTACCATGAATGAGGAACCGTTTGAGTTTACAATCGGAGAAAAAAATATGCTGCCGGGTTTTGAAAATGCGGTCATTGGAATGCAAAAAGGAGACACCAAGACCATCACACTTCCCACCGAGGAGGCTTATGGCCCTCATAAAAAAGAACTCGTATATACTATGGAGAGGTCAGGATTTCCCAATGAAATCAATCTGGAAATTGGGAAACGGCTGAGAGTCCGCACTCAAGATGGAAGATACACAATGGTTACCATTAAAGACCTCACAAAAGACAGTATCGTGTTGGATGAAAACGATCCCCTTGCAGGCGAAACCCTTATTTTTAAAATCGAGCTTATTGAGATCTTGTAGAAAACACTATACATCCAATTAAATGACGATAGAGGTTTCCTATGGAATGCATGTTTTGTACGTCGGAGATTGAAAAAAATGATGTCTTAAAAGAAGGGCTTAATTCTAGAATAGCAGGTCAAAAAACATGTCCTATTGAATACAATTGTCCAAAATGTACCCATGTTTGGATTACGGAAACCTGTGCAGAAAGATTCCCACTGGACTCTTTTTTTCATGATCCGGAAAGAAGAATGACGCTGAGCAGGTGTATTCGAGAACTTTGTGAACAAAGCGATGATAACCGTCTACAAAAGCCATTAAACCTCCAGTCGTTAAGCTATATGTGGATGAAAAAGTAAAAATAAAATCATATTAAGGTTTTATAGAAGGCGGTTATGCCGTTAAATTTGGATAGAGGCTAAAACTCCCATCCCAAAGGATCAAGTTGTCCCAACAAGAATTAAAATTCTCCTACTGCTTTTGAGCAGCAATATTTTGATAGAGTTCTTTATTAGACCCATCGGGGGTCTCAAATTGCTCATAAAAAACCCTATAGGTTCCGTTTGGAATCTTTATGTTCACACCGGTCTCTTTTTTTAAAGCCGCATCTATCAAACTTTCCAAGGGTGTTGGCATGTCCTGATGGAAGGTCAGAAAAAGGAATGTCCCCGAAGGGCAGGAAACGCTTCCCAGAACCTTTCCAATATCTGCGAAAACGTTAAAATCTTCCTTTAAATGATGAGACAGGGGGAGCAATAAAAAAGGATCCCTCCACATCACCGGAAAAGGGTTATTCTTCATATAGCTTGCAACAATGACACCGTGAGTTCTCACATAAGATGCTGATGGACTGTTATATGGATTCAGTATGCCGCCTATATAAGCTATATCGACTACCAGCAGAAACTCATTGTCTATTACGAAGATGTCGTCAATCGATGCGCCACAATCCGGGCGCATTTGGGTTAGGTCTTGAATCGTTTTAAAGCGTTTTGGATCAGCCAGGGCATGCTGTTTAGGGTTTTGCAGCATAATGTTTAATATCCTTTTGTGGATGATTCCATTTTGAATGAGCCCTGATTTGCCCTACAAGTCAACGAGAGACTCACAATCTATCCATCATTATAGATTCGCCAGATTGTTTGTCAATGAAATGAGGAATATCAAGAATAAATCGGCGGCTAAAATGGACAAAAATTTGCCAGAGATTTAAGAGACTTGCCACTTTGACTTCCAACTGATATGATTTGTCAGGGTTGGCCTGTTTGCCAGTTTCCCGTAAAGACCTCATGTGAAAATAATTGGTAAACGGGGAACGGGAAAACCACTATCGTTATTTGATCGAGTCACTGCTTTTGAAATATATTGCATTAAAAGTATAGAAATCACAATTGAGATACTAAAAAAGAGGTGTATTATGAGTATGTGGCTTTATGATGATGCAAAGGAAATGGAAGAGTTTCAGGCATTGCGTCGGGAAGTAAAACGTTATGAGAAAGAATACCTGGATCTTCGAGTCCAGCTAAGAGATACCGAAGCAGACCTCAGATCGGATCCGGATAATGAATATCTCAAGGCAAAAGTAAAATATCTCAACAAAAGGCAAAAAGATATTGAGAAAAAGGGGCCTCGGCTTGCCGCTGACCACCCGTTGGAAATATCCCTTTTCGCACCGCCCCATGGGTAATTTGAAAAATCAAGAAACCCTAACCCGGACAAGCCCCGCACCGAAAGCGGTATCTTCGACAAGCGTGACAGGCCGGTTGTAGCGAAGCGGACTTGTCCGCCTGTGCCGTGTGGCGGAAATTCCGATTTATCGGGGAGCCAAAAATATTTGCCACAAAGGCACAAAGGATATATTTATTATTCTTTCTTCGTGCCTTGGTGCCTTAGTGGCAAAATGAAAAAATAAATTTCCGAACTTTCATGATTATTATTAATTGTTTAGCATAAATCGTACAATCTTCACTCCCAAGGTGCTAATGCGGCCAAACAGACTTGACAGACAGCTTCGTATCGAGGGTTGGAATCAGCAAGCTCTGGAAAACGCAAAAGTAGGTGTCGCCGGTGATGCCGATCTTCTCGCATCCCTGTACATAATGTCGGCATCCGCCCTGGGGATCAATAATGTGGTTGTTCTCGCACCCGTATTAAATTCCAAACTCGTCGAAATAGCCAAAAAGTTAAACCCACAATTTATTCTTACACACGTGGAGGGATTCTGCACCCATCCGGTTATGGCCGAATTATTCAAAGACTGTAATCTCATTGTGGATTTAAGTCATTACGGCCTGGCTAACAAGTTGCTAATAGAGAAAGGATATAGGGAGAAAATTCCGATCATTAGAGGATTTTGCTACGAAAAGAACGGCGAGCAGGGTTTAAAAATATTTACCTATGTCAGAGGCCGTGAATGGAAAGAACTTGAGCAGCTAATCTCCCCGCATCATTTTCCAAACGGTCATTTTGATGACGGTGTATTGGATACGATCATCGCCGGCATTACTCTGGATGAGACCAAAAATCTTTTGATGGGATTTGGGGTTTCCAACAAGCTGATATCCTACAAAAAGGTAAAAGCCGTCACAGTCAAAAACCGTCCAAACATACTGGTGGTCGGCTCCGGAGCGCTGGGTAGTTTCGTGGGATTCGGACTGGCCTATTCGGGATTTCGGCACATTACATTCATGGATCCTGATATCATCGAGATGACAAATTTAAATCGACAGATTTTATTCTATGATGCCATTGGCAGGGGCAAAGCTGAAACCCTAACCAGAAGGCTAAACAGCATCTTCAACATGGGCAACCAGGCTCAGGCATCCTACTTTGATAAAGACACTGACATTGCATCCTATGATGTTGTTTTCGACTGTGTTGATAACTTCGAATCCAGAATAGTGTTAAGCGAAAAATGCAAGGGCCAGGGTAAAGTCCTTATTAGCGGAGGAACCAGCGTAGATGCAGGCCAAGTCGTGATTTACAACCCCATGAAAAATGGGGTTACTCCAGCGGAATTATTGGGGATGTATGACATCGTAGAAAAACGACATCCTGAAACCTATCAACGTGAAAGAGCGGCTTGCATCTATCAGCCGGACCCTTCCGTCATCATGACGAATCAGATTGCAGCCGGATTTATGGTGGATGCATATCGAATGCTCATTGACGGGCAAGAACCTGAAAATGTGTTTTATGATTCAACAAGTAACACAAGATTCTAGATGCTATGGTTCCCGAGTTCAGCGACATTGTTTTATCTAAACTGAGGGTTTTAAATGTGAACAGGGCTATAAAGAATAATAAATAAATTTATATTATTAAAATCGCTCAATTTTGGTTTTATAATCATTAATTTCTTTACGTGAAATTCGGGCTATGGGAGGGATGATAACATGTCAGACACTGATCTTAAAAAAGAACTCCAAACAGATGAATCCGAAAAGTTGTTGCCGCTCGTCCTCGAAATCATACCGGGCCATGCTGCCGAGGGATTAATCGATATATACGAACCCGGAAGCTATACGGCAAAGTCTCTTAGAAAATTATGCGATAAGACGCTGGACAAAAAGAATTTAAGCATCGAGGAACAACTTATCGTTGAAGATATCAAGAGACAGTTAGACGGTGGCAAATTGCTGTCTCGAGGGCAAGAGATCGAAGGTACAGCATTGGAATTTGCAGTATTCGAACAAACGGAGGCCGGTGAAAAATATCTGTATATCCCGATTCGTGCAATTAAACCTCAAGAAGGAGGGATCGGATGGACTGTTTTCGATTGTATTTTATTTGGTTTCAGTCTGTCCTGTAATCCGGACTTGTCCTTGCTGGGACTGGGGGGAGATTAATAGTGAGGCGATTATTGGATTCCGACCTGGAACTTGTGGTGGAATCAAATTTCGTATACTTGCCCCTTTTGTTTGATCCGGAAATAGAAAGGGAAATCCAGACTATTTTTCGGCCGGAAAAACAAATAGAAAATTCCGGGCAACCTGAGTTAAAAACCATTATAGAACTTAAGGGCAAATATTTTGTAAAAGCACTGAATTTGCACTCCCTCTTAGAAAATTACGAAGTGATCAATGCTTATGATTATAAGCGTCTGAGAAACGACTGTTTGCGGAAATATCAGCTAACAGACGCAGCCGATGGAATATTTTTGGATGGGACCCTTAGGACAATTCTTTTTCAGGTCATGCCTCATTTTATAAGAAAAGGCAGAGGCCTGATTCGAAAGAAATTAAGCGATGAAGAAATACTGGATCTTATCAATAAAAAAATCCATATTCCCGGAAAATATTATGAAAATGCAGAAACATTTCAAAATTTGGAACCTTTAAAGAAAATCCTTAAGAGCCTAGAAAAACAAACGCCTATCTTCCCACCTCCAGAAAACAGACTTCTTTCAGGTCGAAAGTTGCGCCACTGGTTCCATAATGCCGTCAAGGTCAAAATTTTGACAAACGAGCACCATCGCATAGCAAAATCACTGCAAATACGACAGCAATTCAGCCAGGCAAAGCCGGAGCACATTGCAATACTGCTTTATATTGCGGATACAGGCGCAATGGAGATCGATGGTTTTGGCTTTATTAGAAACAACTCTTATAAAGGAGAATACTCTGTATATAAACGCACAAAAGAGTATGTCCTTACGGATTATTATGCGCGGAGCTATATATTTCCGGAATGCAGGGTAGCGGTTTCAACTTATACGCCTTTCAGGCCTTTTGTGATGGAAAAGTACAAACACCCATTTTTACTTCGTCACAAATCAGGACAAGAAATCTGTTTGAAAGATTTTATTCCGTCCAGTGAACTTTCCGCCAAGAATGTCATTCGAACCTTGGAAGAAGGCCTTACTGCTTTGCGCTACGGCTATGACAGTCGGCGTCGTAACGGCTATCACAGTTTGGACAAAACCTGGGTTTATGTACCCACAATAGATTTTGAAGACTACCGGATTTAAGGAGGGGTTAGGGGTCAGTATTCAGGGAGCAGTAAGGGATGTACATTCATAAATATATCTCATCTATTAAGATATAATAAAAATTTGTTCGATTCAGTTTGCTGGTCCCTGTCCCCTGACAACCATCAATTGAGCATTTAGCTTAATTGAGACATAATATATGATAGTTCCGTAAAAAGTAAAAAGTTAAACGTGAAAAGTCTATATATGTTGTGTAGTATTGCCTCTTAATGTACTATATGTAGTCGTTTTATATTTCACGTTTCACTTTTTACAAATTTATCAATAGATGGATTTACTAAAAGGCATAAAGCAAAAGCGGGCCAAACAGAGACAAAAAAAGCTCTTTAGGCGGGATGTTTTTAATCAAATCAGCGGTATTGTAAAACAATATCGTCTTACAAGGGGCTTTCTGGACGACCTTGATAACGTTGAGGATTATCTGTCCGAAAAAATATTAGACCTCACCCGGATAAGAGTGAAAGCACCTTTGGATAGTCCTTTATTTTCCCTGGCAACGAAAGGCGAATATTTACTTACAATGTCAATAATAAGCAAAGTCGACAACCCATATCTTAAATTTGCACATTCACCGGAGGAGATTATTCGGTGCGGACCTTTATATCGTCTGAATCCATCAATGGATTCAGAAAAATTGATGCGATATCATTTTGAGACACTCTATTTGCATGAACGCTCCAAAGTAAAAAGTTCGGAAACCTAAACCGGAGGATGTCAAAAACGAAAAATATTTGCCACAAAGGCACCAAAACACAATGGATAAAGTTTTGTCCCCAAAAGCTAGGTTAAGGATTAAGAAACCAACAGGAAATGATGAAAATGGATGATGGGATATCAAAACAAAAAAAACAGCGCATAGAAGAAAAGATCGCACAGTTGAAAGAAAATCAGGAAATCAAGGCTGTGCAGGAAATTATCGAGTTTGACAAAACTCCGTCTGATCTAAAAGCAGATATGGACCGCTTTGTCATCGGACAGGAACAAGGGAAAAAAATCATGTGTACGGCCATTGCTTTTCACTACCGGAGGCTGAGCCAGGCGCTTAAAAAAAGGATGGCAGATAGCGACGGGGACATTAATATTGCACTTCGGAATACAACGACGCCCAAAGCCAACATTATGATTATCGGTCCTACCGGATGCGGCAAGACGTATACCGGTGAAACCGCTTCTAACCTGGTGGGGGTACCTTTCGTACATGAAGATATGACCAAATTCAGTGAGGTCGGTTATGTGGGACAGAATGCCGGTGATATCCTGGTGGATCTTCTTTTGGCAGCCGGCGGCAATCCGAATGTGGCCCAGATGGGAATTGTATATTTTGATGAAATCGACAAGATTGCCACGGAAACCATCGCTTACAAGGACGTGTCCGGCAGAGGCGTACAAAAGGGGCTGTTGCATATGGTCGACGGCTCGGAAACCACGGTTCACATGGGAAAAGAAAGAATCTCCCTGTCAACAAAACACGTGTTGTTTATTGCCGGCGGTGCGTTTGAGAATTTGGACACCATTGTTAAAAAACGAATGGCTCGACAGGGTCTTGAAGGAAATTGGCGCCATTTTCTCATGGCAGATGATCTCGTTTCTTTTGGTATGGAAAGACAGCTTGTGGGCCGCTTTCCTGTAAGAGTGGTTTATGATCAACTGACAACTCAGGACTTAAAAGACATCATGGTCAAAAGCCAAGGCAGCGCTTTACTGGCGTACACTTACGACCTCAAAGCATGGGGCATCGACCTTGAATTCACGGATGATGCGTTAACCGAAATTGCAAAGTATGCTGAACAGGAAGGAACCGGCGCCCGGGGACTGATCAGCATTATTCACCGGGTCCTGTTTGAAGACATGTATCGGCTTCCCGGCAGCTACACCGGAGAATTTGTGGTGGATCATAATTATGTGAGGGAAAAATTGGGATGAGATTTAAAGATCTTTCACGTCTGAAACGACCGAAGGCGCTTTCAATAACACTTGGGAATCTGCCCCAACACATATTGATGGCTAAGTATGCTAGTGATAGGGCGTTTAAAATCAGTGAACTGGTTGGCGTGATTTTTGAAAAGAGTTTTGAATGGTACGGATTCACCCTTGGGAACAAAGACCATCCGGAACTGATCGCAGACATCGGATTGCCGAAAAATGATCTGAACCTTCAAGATTATACCGCCTTAGGTTCTGAAAGGATCGCTGAATTTCAGGAATCACTGCCAGAAGACGTGATGATCAATGGATGGATTCATTCCCATGGTGCCTTGAATTACAGGCGTTTTTCACACACCGATGAAAAAAACCACCGTACCGTATTGGATTTTGTTGCTGTGCGAACCCGAAAACCGTTAGTCAAAAAAGAGATCATCATCCAGGATCTGGTTTTGTTGGAAAAAGATCGGTTTGTTGAAAAGGATTTGGGAAAGGGGAGCGTTTCCCTGATAACCGATGGACCGATAACAGAAGCTAAAATCATGGAAACCATTTACGGCAGTTTCTGCTATTGCATTGTCATCGGTGATGGGGGCTGGCACGAGCAGGAAATCCATTGCATTAAAAGGGGCATTTTGTCCGGCCATACAACGGTGTGGAGCCAGGCTGCGGACATCGAATTTGTTGATACGGGCGAGTTTTTATCCCAGGATGACATCAGTGCGTTAAAAGACGAGATGAAGGAGAAAATCAAGCCCCATACCGATCCGCCGCCGGAGTTAATCGAAAGAATGTAGCCCGTTAATTAATCCGGGGAAAACAAGGGATGGAAAATCCGAAATTCGGATAAAGTCAGAGAGGTTTATAAAAAATGTTCAATTTTGTTAAAGTTCAAGGAAAGCGAAGATTTTAACCGCAGACATACATTGAGTATTTCGAGGATAAAATCTGAGTTTGACGCAGAAATTGGGCAAAAGGGGATATTTTTCATAGACCTCTCAGTGGACGTCCATGTCTACATGATGACTCACGCAATCCCAAACACCTTGAGGATCACAGTCCCGGCAATGGTAATGCTCACCGTAAATAAGGGTGTGCTTGTAGTCAACGGCTTCGTCTTTACGTACCCGCTCACCACAATGCGCACAGTCAACATATTGAATGTCTTCTTTTTTCATGGTTTGCTATGCAATAACTTTTTTATAGTGGCTCCAATATAAAGACGGATATTATTCCTCTTTTTCTTCGGGTTTGATGGGCTTGTGCATGGGCAGCCCATAAATTGTATCAATGTAATACTCACAGTTCTCAGGACCTATCTCTGCCACCTCGCGACGGAATTTTGCGCAAATCTCCAATCCTTTTTCTCTTGCGCCCGGAGGAAACTTTTCCTCTTCGGACAAATACCGCTTCTCAAGCTCGTCGATCTTCTGCATGTATTCTTCGTAACTGATTTCTTCTATCGCCATTTATACTCCCTTTTCAACTTCCTCTACGGCTTTATTAGTACTTTGAATTATTTCGATAAAATCGTCCGATTGATAGGTTTCAACACCAACCGGTCCCATGTCATTAACTTTATCAAAAACGCGTTCTTTATCAATGTGGCTTGCCAGAGCTTTTGAAGCCTCAAACAATCTTAAACAAACTTCCCGCATCTGTACCTTCTTCTCACTGTCCGTATCGGAGGCCTTCAATCCATCTTCAAATTCCTTTACTCCCTTTCCGGCATTTACAACTAAATCATAAAATTTGTCCGATAGATAGTAGTCCATACCACTGCATCCTCCGGCAGCGGCTTTGTCAAAAACATCCTCTTTATCAATGTAGGTTACCAGAGCTTTTGCAGCCTCAAACAGTGTCAAAAACTCATCCCTCATTTGTCTCTTCCCCTTCTTGCTTTTCGAATCTTACATTACCGCCAATTATATAGGACACAGATTTTCGCAGACCCGCCTGCCATGCGAGGCATAAGCGGGCAGGTATACACAGATAATATTATTATTTCTTAATTTAAGAATCTTGACAATCTGTGTTCATCTGCCTGCCCCGTAGGTAGGAACTACCGTACTGGGGTGTCCAAAAGAATTTCTTTATTGTCAAGTTGCTTATGACGTCGGGTTAAGTACTTTGATCCGTCTCACCTTGCTCTTTTTCTTGCTGACGCTTGTCAATTTCATCCTTGAATCTTTCGGCAAATGCCGTCTTGAAAGCTTCAATTTCCATGGCCTCTTCATGTCTGTCCAAAAAGGTCAGGGCCATGCCCTTGAACACCCGGGCTTCCTTGATCTCCGGATTTATGGCCAAGGCATCATCAAAGTAAGTCAGGCTTTCTTCGTATTTTTTCAGACCCAGCAAGGCATGGCCCTTGGCAGCCAGGGCGTGAACATCATCCTTTTTCTGGCCCAGAATCTGATCTAAAATATCAATGGCTTCCTCACAGCGTCCCATATCGTTCAAGGCAAAGGCCTTTAACTGCATGGCAGATATTTTTCCCGGTCTGAGGGCCAGCTCTTTGTCGCAGCAAAAAACAACCTCTTCCAATAAACCTCTTTCAGCCAGCATGGAAGCGCCCTCCATCCAGGAGGTGCTGTCTTCCGGCTTGACATCTATGATTTTCATCATCACAGCCTCGTAGGTTTGCTCGGCGGTGTGATTACCGGTGCGCGCCACGGGCACGTCGTGACCGGGGAGTATATTTTCAATCTCTTTTTTCATGAGCTTTTTGAGCCCGTACAGGTAATGGTCCAGCCTTCCGCCGCCGGATTTATCGGCATCCGCCATGGTGCCGGGCAGCACGGTGTCGCCGGTGATGACCGTTTTGGTCGATGCGTTATACAGGCAGATGCTGTCAATGGTGTGCCCGGGCGTGTGGATCGCTTCCCATTCAAAGCCGCTCAGCTCCAGGGTTTCCCCCCCTTCAATTTCGGTCAGGGCGAATCCGGTCTCTTTGAGCATTTTTTTAAACTCCATGGGACCACCGGCATGCACGATAATTTCGAGCTCTTTTTTTTCCCAGATAGGAGGGTATCTCAATAGTTCGAACACGCACATGCAGTGGTCGCGGTGTCCGTGGGTGAGAACGACCTTCTTGATGTCCAGAGGGTTGTATCCCAACTTTTCCAACTCAGTAAAAATGGTGTAATCATTCCCCGGATCCACAACGGTCAGGTAATCACCGGCAAGCACATAGACATTGCTGGAATGGTGGTATCCGATCAGAAACATGCCATTTTCAAAGACAGGATCCGATACCTTCAGAATTTCACCAATAGACAGCCAGCCGGGATGATCCGGTTCTTCCTCCGGCAGTTCTGCATCTTCTATCAGCGGCTTGTATTCTTCATCCGGGTTATGTTGTTCTTGTTTTTTGCTTTCCTCGGTCATTTTGTTTCCTTTATAAACGTTTTTGTTAGGTTTATATGTTCCCCGCCCGCTTCGGGCTTCGCTCTGCGAGCTACGACCCGACAAGTCGCTGAGACGCCGAGAGCGCAGAGGTCACTATTTTCCCATTGCCGTTGAGAGGACGGCAGTGGAAAAGCGCTCCACAAAAATGAATTGCCTGTTCTTCGATTTTAGTTTGTCTGGGGCTGGAATCTGGGACATGTAGCGATGTCGCGGTCAAGTGTAACGACTTGCCAGGCCAAAAATCTATTTCTTTTGTCCCGAACTTAGAAACATTTTAACCGTCATATCTATGTCTCTGGTAATTTTACGCAATAAAATAGGAGAGATATCTCTTCCTTGATGAAATGGTAGAGTTGTACATCGACCATTGGATGACGATATTGTCTATGTGAACCGCGTTGTCTTACCATTTTAAACCCAAGTTTTTTTAAAATTGACGCTACTTCTCTGGGTTTAAGAACTGGAACATTTCCCATGATTAGGCAGCCATTACATTCTGAGTACCAATAAACTCACCCTCAAGCTTTGGCTCTCCTTCTTCTGTAAGCATCTCTATCACTTCTTTAAGATTTTCCTTTAGCTTATCAAGGCTGTTTGCTTGTGAATGTGCACCAGGAAAACCTGGTACATAGCCGATATATAGTCCAGTCTCAGAACATTTTTCGACAATTGCTGTAAATGTTTTCATGGATAGACCTCCTAACCCAGACAAGCCGGTTGGAGTGAAGCGGAAATTCCGATCCTTGATCCCGGCACCTGATCCCTGACCTAATAGTACATAAAAGCCAAAATAACAAGCCTATTTAAAAAAAATCCCCCTCTCCGAATAATCCGAAAAGGGGGATTCTGGTTGCAATTATGCCTCTCCCCTGCGAGCAGGGGAGAGGTTGTTGGTTATGGGTTTATGATGGCTATGGTCACTCGATGCAATCAGGACGATAGTCCGGTTTCATCTTGTTATCCGGCCACATAGTCCAGGGTGTAGTCCAGATTCATCATATCTTCCGGCCACATCTTCTTGCTGATCTTTTCTTCGCCGGGATAAACGTCTTTACCGTCGATCTTCTCAACCAGCATTTCCAGGAAATGAAATTCAGTGAGCTCGTACTTTATGATGAAATCTGACGGAATCAAGACCACAATACCGGTCTCCTTGGCGCATTCCCACTCAAAAGCTTCATTGGGAGCCGCGCACTCTTGACCATCTTTGCCGGAGTAGATTTTGAGCACTTGCCCGGAAACCTTAGCTCCCGGCTGCATGTCAAATTCCTCAAACAGCTCGTCAGATATGTGCCACCAACAGGCTCTCATGTTGGCCGCAGCATATGCTTTTACGAGCATGGGGTCAAACCCGCAGACCACCACACGACATTTTTCAGGCATATCAAACCTCCTTTTTACTTTCGTTGGTCTCCACTTTACTCAACTGGTCGCGCAAATCTTCAACTTGGCTGTAGCAATAATTCATGAACTCTTTGGCCTCAGATTGGCTGAGATGTTGTGCCTCAAACAATCTTGTGACGTAGGGATAAAGCTTCTCATCCATTTCTTCACGAAATTCCTGAAGCACATATTCGTTATCCCCGTCAGGGGATGCCCAACTTAAATAGCCTCTTTTCCAGTTGTTAAGCATCCCCTTGAGGGTATCGAGTTCCTTGATTACGTTTTCTTCCATGCTATTTCTTCTTCGCATCAAAAACATAGCACTTCTTGACCACGTTGAAGTCTGCTAAGCACCAGTAATGGGGCCAGTGGATCTTTGTGCACCAGCCGATAATGTCTGCGGGCGGAAACTTGGAGTCCTTGAGAACCGGCTTCAAGCCTGTGCAGCCCCAGCATATATGATCACTCGATTTTTCCGGAATCAATATGGTATCTATAAATTCTTCAGGTGTTAAGTCTGCCATAGAGCACTCCTTTCTTTTTTACCATTCACCAACTTCGCCTGCAGCCAGTTTCTGCTGATACTCTTCCCAGACTTCGGGTGCATCTCTCTGAATATCCCAGTAGAAATCGAAGCTGCCGGCCAAACCGGCCGACGGCGGTTGCGGACGCCATCCGCGCACCGGTCGGCCGCGGATGCTGAACTTGACCATATCGGCCACACCCGTCAACCAGGACCTCGGCTTGCACTCGTAAGGCCTTGTTCGGCCCTCGACACCTGGCAGGTAGTTGGAATAGCCCTCGTAAGGTTTGTCGGCATACAGCGGGCTGGTGTCCGGCGTCTCACCGGCTCTTATCTCCGGCCCCTTGTACATAAATCCCTTGATCATGTGGATGTAGTACACCGTACCGCACTCGGCACAGTTGATCGTGCCTTCCCAGTCCCAGAAGCAGTAAGGATCGAGGTAGTTGATGGTGTCACATGTTTTGCCTTCCTTTTCTTCTTTACACCAAATTATATCACACACTATACCACCTCCTTTTTTATATCCAGGCCTTGTCATACCACTCTTGGATCTGGGTGAGCGGTACGCCGAGCAGGTCGCGGTAGATCTTTTTGTTGTCGGCACCCACCGGTCGCCAGTGCCAGTTGATCCTGCGCGGGGTTTTTTCCATGAGTCCGGTGCTGTAGCCGCAGTGGACCAGCATATCGCCGAACAGGGGATCGTCCAGCCAGCGGACCGTGCCTCTTTCCCTGTAGTGCGGGCTCTCGTAAACCTCGCGGTCGTTGCGGACCGGTTCGGCCAGGATGCCGGCATCTTGAAGGGTCTTGGCAACTTCGGACCTGGTTTTATCTTCGGCCCATTTTTCCAGCGCAGTGTAGATTTCAACCTGAGCTTCGCCTTCGCAGCGTTCATTATGAGATTTATATTTGTCATAAAGATTGCTGTTGCCGGTAATGGCGCACAACTCCTTGAAATCTTCGTCCTGGAAAGCGCTGACCATGACATAGCGCGCACAGAACTGGTCCTGCGGGTTGTCGGCATCCGGAAAATCGGATTTGCCGCACAGGATGATGCCGTGGGCGCAGAGCTGGGTATCCCAGTTGCCCCAGCGCTGACGCACGATACCGAACTTGCCGTACATGGGCAGGGTATGTCCGAGCATGCGGGTGGGGACCTGTACCTGGGAGAATTCGATCATGGTGCCCAGGTTGGTCTTGCGGCGATGATGGATAGCCGCCAGGATTGCGGTGGTAATCATGTTGCCGGATTGCCAGTCAATGACCCAGTTGGTGCACTTGGTGGCATGGCCACCCATGTACTCGTGCATCCCGGTTATGGAGGCGAGTCCGGCGTGGGCCTGGCCCAGAATGTCATAGGAACCGCCGAACATCTTGGGACCGTAGCCGAAACCGCCGCCCCAGACATAGATGAATCGGGGGTTGATCTCAGAAAGGTACCTGTAGCTCATCTTCCACTTGTCCAATGTTCCCGGCCGGTACAGCTCGGTCAGCCCGTCGGATTTTTTCACCAGCCCGTAGAACATATCGACCATCTCGGGAATATGGTAATCCATGGTCATAAAATACTTGTTGGGGTTGGCGTTGGTGAAACCCAAGCCGGTGCCGGTCATGGGACGCGTGTCGTGCAGCGGATACAAATAGCACTCGTTAAACGGGGATGTATGACGCATGGCATCACCCATCCTCGGCATCTCGATCTTGATGCACTCGGCCCCCAGCTCGGCCAGGTTGGCCACGGAGTGGGGCGTAAAGATGTACATGGTGCAGCTGAGCCACCGGATCCCTTTCAGCGATATGGGCTTAGTGTGTTCATTGCCCACGTCGAAGAGATTCTTGCAGTACTCCTCGTAGGGCATCTTCATCTCGTCCATTTCGCCTTGACTTTTGGGGCCTGGCAGGTCTTCTATTCTTGTTACTCTTGGGTCTTTTGCCATTATATCACCCCCTTCTCTTTAAGTGCATTAACCTTGAGCGGGCTGAGTCCAAGCCATTTCTGGTAGATTTCGTAGTTGTCAAACCCGAGATCTCGGCCTATCCACTTGCACCTGGCCGGCGCACGGAGTTGGTAGGACGCAGGACTCGAAGCAATCAGCAAGGGGCCGTAGTCGGTCTCGTGCACGTACTGCCAGGGGCGGTACTTGAAGTGCGGGAATTCCGCGACCTCGTCGATGTACAGCAACGGTCCGGCCGCAAGCTGGTAGCCCATCAGTTTCTCTTCAGCCTCGACCCGGTTGGTATCCCTCAGCCAACGTGTGGTCAGGGTGTAGGTCTTGATCAGGGCGTGCAGCGCGTTCCTGGCCCCCATCTCCTTGAGGAAGGGGTCTTCATGAATCAGCCGGCCGAACTGGTCGTCGTCGTTCTCAAGGCAAAAGCCGATGTTGTACCACAGCTTGTCGGTCTGCCCGCCGATCATCATGTAGCCATCCTTGCAGGGGTTCCAGGCATACTGGTTCAGGTTGGGGTCCCAGCCGCCGGAGCGTCCTTTGATGCTGGCATTGAAACCGTACCAGGTGATATCAAAGTCGATGATGTCCATCAGCGCTTCAGCACCGGTCACCTCGATCATCTGTCCCGAACCACCCAGTTCGTCTCTCCAGTAAAGGCCCGCTAAGGCGTTGAGGAATGCCTGGGTGCCGGCCACATAGTCGGCAATATGGAAACCCGAGCGGGTCGGGTCGCCGCCCTTACCACGAGGCAGCAGGTCCTGGGCCAAACCGGTGTTGTGTACCCAGGAATTGGCGCAACTGGCAAAGGGCTCTATTTCCCACTGGCCGAACTTGGACTGTTTGTCCTTCCAGGGGCCCCATTGGCCCAGCATACCGATCCAGATATAGATCATACCGGGATTGGCTTCCTTGAGCTGCCGGTAACCGATACCCAGGTTGTCCATGTAGCCGGGGGGCATCCCGTCGATCAACACATCGACGTTAGCTGCCATTTGCTTGAATACTTCCTGGCCGTCCGCGGTCTCGACATCCAGGGTGACACAGTACGTGTTCACCGTCTCGCAGACAAACTCCATGCCGCACTTTTCGCCGCTTTCCTGATTTTCGAGCATGTACTCTTCGCGGCCGAAAGGCGTCATTTTCCGCAAGGGATCGCCGCCGGGCGGTTCAATAGAAACGCACTCGGCACCGTATTCGGCAAACTGAGAAGTGGCAAACTTGTGGCCAAGCCGCCAGAGGCCGATATCCAGTACCCTCAGTTGCGCCAGAGACTCATCTTTCCCGTATCTCTTTTCGAACCTGAAGCTCTCCTCGGACCAGTCACAAAACTCCTTCGCCTTCCGCTTTATATATCCTGCTTCAGCGACCTCGTAAGGAGGAGCCGGTGTGACCGGATAGGGTCTGACATCAAGATCCATAAGACCAATGGTGTCGGCCCTGCTGTTTATTTCAATGTCTTTTTTTTCTGCCATATTTTACCTCCAAAAATAGTTTAAATTCCACTTAAGAATTTATCCAGAGTCGTTTTCAGTATCAGAGGAACGGCAATAATTCCTCATCACTGACTTTTTATCACCTCCTTTCCTTGAAATTTGGCCTTTGCCGGCAACAGCCTTAAAACGACCATTGTGTGTGATGGATAGGGGGCGTGCCGACAGCCGATCAATACATTTTAACGCTATGCATAACATCTTGGTGGGTCGTTTTTCATTCTGCAGCATACAGAAAGCATGAAAATCTCGCATCACCTCCCTCAGGTAACTAAGATAAAAAACGATTTGGAACAATTAACTGAAAAAGTGGACTGACTTATGATTGAATTGTATTCAGCGAATATAATGTTTGGGTTGAGTTATTGTTTTGAGTAAAAAGTGAATGTTATTCAGCGTAAAGTTTTTTTTAGACTTGTTAAGATATTTTGTCAAGAGTAAAAAATGAATTTTATTCAAAAAAAAATTTAAATTTGCTTTAAATTTGCTTTAAATTTGCTTTAAATTTGCTTTAAATTTGCTTTAAACCCGCGGTGTTCAAGGATCTGTAAGTTTGGTTCTTTCAACACCCTGATTGCTAAAGGAAAATCGAACGCAGAGGCACAAATGTTTTTCAAAACGGTTTGTTGTGACGCATAATACAATATATGGGTATTTTTTTTTAAAAAGTACATGATAAAGTGTGGCTTCCCTAAAAAGAGGCGTGTTCCACACCGATTGTTTTTCCGGGTTTGGGTCAAGATAAAAGTGCTTCAAAAACAAATACTTTTTTTACCTTGCAATTTATTTATGGATATTTTATACGCCAATGTTTAAGAGCTTTTCCAAAATGATATTTATTCAGTTTTTAGCTGTAAGGCTTATGAAAAAATTTTCAATCGGTCCCAACATTTTTTGGAAAGGAGGTGAACTTAAAAAAACTGTCCCTGTGCATATTCTCGAATGCCTGCCATGCTTAAATTCAGCAACAATCGATGTCAGACCAATCAAACTCAATTTATGTTTGCAGGCTGTAAAGGGGATATACCCCCGGCTGTCGAGAGATAGGCACATGTTACATTAATCAGGCAATAATAAAATTTAGGGAGGTTTATGCTATGGGTAAAATACCGGAAAATATGCTGCCACCAAAGGATATGTGGCCCGAATACACAGTACCGGAGGAGTTTGCGGACACTCCGGATGAGTTGAATCTTACAGATTTTCTGCTTGACCGTCATGTTCGCGAGGGCAGAGGTGACAATGCTGCTATCAAGTTCATGGACCAGACCATTACCTATGCACAGCTTCAAGAAATGGTAAATAAGTTCGGCAATGCACTGAAAGAAGCCGGTGTTGAAATCCAGGACCGGATCGGCATCCGGCTGGTAAACTCTATCCAGGCCGTTGTCGCCATTTTTGCCGTCGAGAAAATCGGCGCTATTCCGGTGCCCACTTCTCCGCTGTGGTCCGGTGAAGAAGTGGCTTTTGTGGCCAACAATGCTGAAATGAAATTTTTTATTGTCAATGCCCCGCTTATGCCTCCTGTAGAGACTGCCAAACCCAACTTCGAGTTCGGCACCAAAGTCATCGTCATCGGCGGCAATGCGGACGAGGTTAAGGCAGCCGGAAACATGGTCTATGAAGAAATGATCGAGGCCGGTTCCGCAGAGTTGGAACCCACCATGCTCAAAGGTACCGACATCGGCCTTATGCTCTACACCTCGGGTACCACCGGCATGCCCAAGGGCTGCGTGCACTTTGTAAAACCGATTGTTATAGAAACCAAACTGGTCAACAAGCATGTTTACAATATGAAACCCGGCGATGTTCTGGGTGGAGCCGCCCCGGTTTCTTTTGCCGCAGGGTTCGGCACCTTTACTTTGATGCCTTTTGAAGGCGGTGCAGCCATATCTCTGATTCCAAAGTTCACACCGCCGGACATGTTGGACCTGATTCAGAAACACAAAATCACAATTCTCACCGGTCTGCCCACCGGCTACCGGGCTCTGATGAAGTTCCCCAAATTCAAGGATTACGACACCAGTTCAATTCGTCTTTACACCTCCGGCGGCGACGCTCTGGGTTCCGAAACCCTATCGGCATGGAAAAAATTGACCGGCCTGCCCATCTGGGAAGGTTTGGGCGGCACCGAAATGCTCCATCTGGTAACGTCCAACACCATGAACTCCGAGCCGATGCCCGACTCCATCGGCAAAGCGCTGCCCGGGATTGAGGTGCGGGTGGTTGATCCGGAATGGAATGACTGCAAACCGGATCAGGTCGGCAGCATGGTTCTAAAGGGCCCCTCTGGAAGCCTGTACTGGAAGCCTTATGTGGAGGATGAACGCCTCATCAAGTCCCAGAAAAAGGGTGTGGTCAACGGCTGGAACCAGATGGGTGATGCGGTCTACATGAAAGAAGACGGCAACATTTTCTTCGTATCCCGTGAAGACGACATGATCAAGAGTTCCGGTTACCGAATTGGTCCTGCCGAGGTGGAAGAGGCCATCGAAAAGCATCCGGCAGTTGCCGAAGCCGGTATTGTAGGTATTCCTGATCCGGAAAAAGGTCAGATCACCAAAGCCTTTGTGGTTCTGAAAGAAGGTCAGGAAGGCAGCGATGAATTCTTCGAAGAACTCAAAGAATTCTTGAAGGAACACATCGCCATCTACAAGCTCCCCAGAGCAATCGAGTTCCGGAGTGAACTGCCGCGCACACCCACCGGCAAGCTCCTGAGACGTCATCTGCGTCCGCCTAAATAATACAGATCCTTCGCAGATGCGAAATGGTGATACTTTCCCCCCACCTCGAACGAGGTGGGGGGATTTTTTTGTTACATCTTTTCTTCAAATGCGCTTCTTTCGTAACGCAATAAATCTCTTTACACGCTGATTTTTTTACCATAGAAAAACAAGATAGGTTTTTTTCGTGTTACGGCGGTATCGTATCAAGTAATAATCTGCGCTTATTAAAGGAGGAAAACCCATGAATGAAAATTTGTCCGGTCCGTTGAAGACGGTGGATCGTGTTGAAATTACCACGCTTATCGACAATTATGTAGATGTTTTACTCCCGAGCACCGACGTAATAACCCGCCCGCCCTTATCCATAGACGGCAAAGTTAAATCCGACACTTTTTTAGCCGAACATGGCCTTTCTTTGCTCGTTACGGTTTGTCAAGGAGAAGATAAACACACCATCCTTTTTGACACGGGATACACAAAAATCGGCGTTCTCCACAACATGGAACAGTTGGGATTGAGCATTGAAGACATTGAAGTGATTGTCCTGAGTCATGGGCATATGGACCACACCGGCGCCCTCAACGCCATTCTCGATAAAATCCCCGGCACCATTCCACTGGTGCTTCACCCCGGTGCCTTTGTATATCCCCGTTATACCCGCCAGCCCGACGGATCCAAAAACATTTGGCCCAAGACTCTAACAAGAGATGCATTGGCGCAGAAAAATGTTGAAATTGTGGAAAGCGAAACCCCGACGCTGATCGCTGATAAGATGATTATGGTCACCGGTGAGGTGGAGCGAACCACATCATTTGAAAAAGGGATGCCCAACGCCCTTGTGGAAAAAGATGGGGAAATCGTGCAAGATCCTATCGTTGACGATCAGGCCATGGTTATGAAACTCAACGGGAAAGGATTGGTTGTGATCTCCGGCTGCGCCCATTCCGGTATTATCAACACATTAGCGTTTGCACAGAAAACAACCGGGGAACAGAAAATCCATGCGGTTCTGGGAGGATTTCATCTATCCGGACCTTTTTTTGAGAAAATCCACGATGAGACTATTCAGGGAATGAAAAAGATGAATCCCGATGTGATCATGCCGATGCATTGCACCGGTTTTAAGGCGATTCAACGATTTCAAAAAGAATTTTCCTCAAGCTTTTTACTGAACAGTGTCGGGTCTAAGGTGATGCTTTCTTAGTTCAGGGGGTGCGTTTTTCCGTATAACGATATTGGCGGAGTGGCTAAGTCATTGAAATGACCAGACACGTTGACGCCGGAGTGAAGCGGGAGAGTGTGCCCTCTGAATACGTACAAAAATGGCGAAGATCATGGAAATTGAAATTAATAGAAGGTAACAAATCCTCAATGGAAGGATTTGTTTAAAGAAATTTGTTAGTATACCGGATTCCCGCCTCCGGGGGAATGACGATGCTCATAATCTTTATCCGTCTATGAAAAAGGTTTCACCATGAAATCCAAACCGAAAAATCATCAAAGCATTTGTTTCTCGCTTCTCGGATACTTCTGTGTCATTTCTCTCTTAGCAACTCTCGTTTTACGTAGCGAAACAAGTTTTGCCGCTGTCATTAAAATCGGCGAAATCAACCCACTTTCCGGAAAGCTGGCCAAACAGGGCATTGAAATCCATCAAGGTGTTGAAGTGGCAATCGCCGAGGCCAACGAGGCCGGTGGTGTCGGCGGAAATCAGCTGAAACTCATATCACGGGATGATCAGAGCCGGCCGGATGTTGCTATCGCCAGGGCTGAAGAATTATGTGGATGGAAAAAAGTACGGGCACTGACCGGCGGTTACGTCGATTCCCTGGTGGGCCCGATCGCTGCAGTCGCTAAAAAATATCGGATTCCCTATGTGGCCAGTGCAAGTTTGCAGAAAGAACTTGTAGAACACGAAAATCCTTACTTTTTTAGAGTTTCCAGGCTTCAAGGTTTTACTGAACCCATCTGCGGAATTATCGTCGAACGCTTTAAACCCCAACGGCTGGCCATCCTGCATTCCGCCACACCCGGTTCCACCGAGCTGGCCCGGGATCTTGAAAGTTGCCTTAAGGCCCATGGCATTAAAATACGGTTGATTGAAAAATTCCGTCCGGGCACCCCTGATTTTACGCCGCTTATCGGCAAATTGGCCGGAATGAAGATTGATGTCATCTTTTCCGGCGGCTTTTCTCCGGATCATATTCTTCTGGTACGTCAACTCAAAGAAAACAGAGTGTCTCCCAAAGCATACATCGGTCCCTTCGGGATTGCATATGAAAACTTTATGCGAACCATGGGTGAAGATGCCAACTATCTTTACAGCACCTGTGCCTGGAATCCCGGAATCACCGAACCGGGTAGCGAAGCAACTTCCAGATACTTTGTTAAGAAGTTTCGCCAAATGTTCAAACGGGAGCCGAACACCACAAACATGCACGGTTATACATCTGCCAAGGCTCTTATTGCCGCAATGCAGGCGGTGGTGAGTGATGGCCAGGCGCTTACAGGCGATAATATCCGCCTGGCATTGACCGGACTCGATCTGACGATGCCGATGGAGCATCTTGTTTTTGACCAAAATGGAGACCCCCTCCATTATCGCCACGTGGTTGTCCAGATCCAAAAAGGCAAACTCGTGGTTGTCTATCCACCGGATCGAGCTTCCGGACAGCCAGTTTTCCCAACACCTTCATGGGAGCAGAGAAACTAGCTTATGTGGACCACAGCCCTTGTTTCCGGGATTTCGCTGGGTTCCTTTTACATTCTCATTGCCCTGGGATTTGCCCTGATTTTCGGGGTAACCCGAAATTTTAATCTGGCCCATGGTGAGTTGGTGGTGTTCGCCGGATATGTATCTTATTGGCTATGGAAAGTATTGGCCTGGCCTTTTGTGTTAACATTTCCGGTGGCCATTCTGACAATACTTTTGATCTGTCTGGGGCTGCAGCGCCTATTTGCCCGCCTTTGTGAGCCGCTGGAGCTGAATTCCATCGTACTTAGTTTCGGTATGGCCATCCTGATTCAGAACACCATGCTCTTTTGGTTTTCAGGTGATTACCGACTTATTCGAATTCCGGCATTGAGCCAGGGTTTTCACTTGCCCGGCTTTTATTTGAGTTATGGTCAGCTTACCCTTCTTTTCCTGTCCCTGACTGTGATCGCCATTCTTTACATTCTCATGTACCGAACGTATCTGGGGAAGGCGCTGAGGGCCACCATTCAAGACAAGGAAGCGGCAGCTCAGGCCGGAATCAATGTGGCGGTAATGGGCACACTCGCTTTCTGCCTGGGTGCCGTCCTCATCGGTCTGGCAGGACCGCTTTACGGCTGTACCCACTACCTCTATCCATCCATCGGACACGAAATCACCCTGCTTGCCGTTACCATTACGATCTTTGCGGGTGTCGGCCGTTTGGGCGGAATTATCCTTGCCGGTTGGATTCTTGGGCTGGCAGAATCCTTTGCCGTAATACTCTGGGGAGCAAGCTGGCGGGAGATGGTTGCCGCTGTTTTATTGCTCACCTTACTGGCATTTAAACCCCACGGCATTCTCGGGAAAGGAGAACAATAAAAAAAGTGACAGGCTGGAGTGGAATCCCGGGATATTTTTTACCTTATTTTTCTGATGAAAATGGGACATAATGGGAACTCACACTATCCGGTTAATCAAATATATCAATCAAGACCTGAATGAAGAAATATCAAATATTGAGAGTCGATTAAACTGCAACAGTTCGTCCAGTTGAATTTTGTGGATTCAACCGGACAAGCAAATATTAAGATGGATAAGATTCCTTACCGTCGCTGCTTCGCGGCGGTGGGCGCTCGGTCAAAAACAGATGAGTTTTTTTGATTCAGAAAACACAAAATTCAGAACCAGGGGGTTAAAGTTCGACAGCGTCGGCCTCGTGACGGGCCTTGTGCTCTTGATAATGCTGCCGACGCTGGTTCAGTCCAATAATTATATCCTCCAGGTCTCTACCCATGCCCTGCTTTTGGCCAATCTGGCCCTTGCCTGGAACATTCTGGGTGTAAGCGGTTCGATTTCTCTGGGACATGCTGCTTTTTTTGGCGCAGGCGCCTATTGTTCGGCGGTGCTCAGTCTTGAATATGGACTTTCTGCCTGGCTCACCATCCCTTTGGCCGGATTGCTGGCCACAGGTCTCGGCCTGATTATGAATCTGATATGCCGGCGCCTGAGAGGTGCTTATTTTGCCCTGGCAACCCTGGCTTTTGTAGAGATTCCAAGGGTGATAACAGACAACTGGGATGAACTGACCCATGGATCTCTCGGCCTGATCGGTGTGCCCGGTCTCCCCTCTTTGAGCCTTGGGACATGGTCCGTGGATTTCGGCGCCAGTATTACGGCATCCTATTATTTTGTATTTGCCTATTCCCTTGTGTTGCTGGGTCTGGTGAGATTTTTGTTTAACTCCAATCTCGGTTTGGCATTTCAGGCCATTCGTGGGGAGGAGATTGCTGCTGAATCTGTGGGCATTCCTGCGAACAGATATCGCTTGTTATCCTTGCTGGTCAGTGCATATTTTACCGGTGTCACCGGCGCATGTTACGCTCACCTGGTTCGTTATATCGAGCCCGGTCTTGTCTATGGGCTTCATTTTTCAGCCATACCTATGATCTTTGCAATTTGTGGAGGACGCAATACAATTCTCGGACCTGCCATGGCTGCACTGATCATTTATCCTCTGGATCAATTTGTTTTTCATCCCCTGCTCCCGGCGGGACACGAGTTTCTTTACGGTGTGGTATTAATCCTGACGGTACTTTTTTTACCGGCGGGATTCTGGGGCAGTTTAAGGAAAGTATCTTGACTGTACTGCAATTACAGGGATTGAGTAAGACATTCAACGGCATCTATGCGCTGAACAACATTGATTTTACGATTAATGAAGGAGAAATTGTGGGGCTGGTGGGACCCAATGGTGCGGGGAAAACGACTTTGTTCAATCTCATCAGCGGACGGTTAAGGCCCAGCAGCGGCAAAATCCTGTTTGAAGGCAAGGATATTACAGGTTTTAAGCCCCATGCCGTCTGCAGGTTGGGAATCAGTCGAACATTCCAGTCCTCCCGTCCGTTTTCCCGGATGAGTACGTTGCATAATGTGTTGGCAGGACAAGTTTTTGGTAAAGGATTTTCTTTTTACGCCCGGCCGGAAGATGAACAAAATGCCAATGAACTCCTGGACGTCGTTGGTATTGCTCACAAAGCAGAAACCCTTGCTGCTGATCTCACCCTCAGCGAACAGCGGCGGCTGGACCTGGCCCGGGCCCTGGCGACACATCCGAAGCTTCTCTTGCTGGATGAAGTGGCGGCCGGATTCAGTCCTGTTTTGGTGAAAAAGGCGATTAAATTGATTAACAGGGTTCGGGAGAGAGGAGTGGCACTTTTGATTATCGATCACTTTTTAAATCTGAGTTTAAAAGTTGCCGACCGCCTGCTGGTACTCGATCACGGAGAAAAAATCGCAGAAGGTCCGCCCAATGTCGTTATGAAAAACCGGGAAGTGCTCCGAGCCTATCTTGGCATGAGATACCAGGATGAAAAAGACAATTAGGGATCAGGGGCCAGGGATCAGGAAACTGATAAAGAAGTTATAAAACCAAAAGGCCGACCCCTGGCCTCTGATCCCAGGCCCCTGAAAACCGAGTGAAATTATGGAAACCGAAAGACCGATATTAAAGGTTTGTAATCTGAATACTCATTACGGTGACGTTCATGTTCTGAAACAGCTTAATTTAACAATATGCGCCAAACAGATCGTTTCGGTTGTCGGGGCCAACGGTTCCGGCAAGACGACACTTCTGAAGGCGGTTGCCGGTATTTTGCGTCCGGTCCAGGGCGCAATCATCTATCACAATAAACAAATTCAGACGCTTGCTGTGCACGAAGTGGTCCGAAGGGGTCTTGTTTATGTGTCTGAAGGAATGAATGTATTTCCTTTCATGAGCGTCTTGGAGAACCTGGAGGTTGGTGCCTATATTGCCAGAGAGAAAAAAAAAGACCGGCTTTCCTTGGTGTTTGAGATCTTTCCTGTTCTGGCGGATAAACTTCGGCAGATGGCAGGCACCTTGAGCGGAGGCCAGAAAAGAATGTTAACCATAGCCCGCGGTTTAATGAGCGATCCTGATCTTCTCCTTCTGGACGATCCGTTTCTCGGTTTGGCTCCAAAAGATGTGAATCGGCTTTGCGACACCTTAAAACAGATCCGACGTCACGGTATTACGCTGTTTTTAGCCGGTCAGCATGTGCGCCGAATCCTTAGAGTGGCCACCAAAGCGTTTCTTGTAGAGGAAGGGAAAATAACGCTCGCTGGAACCGGAGAGCAGCTGCTGGGCCATCCCCATCTACGGGAAACCCTCTTCGGGATTGTAGCGGAGTCCGGAATCGAAATCCCGTAATATAAAAAAATCTGTAAGGGCCCGGAGATTCTTTAGGACTGATCAAATTTTTTTGAGTGATTCCTGAAAGCTTGGCCTTCATGTTCGGGATTCAGGAAAATGATTATTGACTTCAAGGAAAAGAAATAGAATATTATTCAGTTATTGATTTTCCTTTAGTATAGATTTTATGGAGTTGTTGAACATTGAATTTTATCATTAACGGAGGAATAAGCGATGTCCAAGGAACTGAAAGTCGGTATGACACATGAAATCAAACGGCAAACTACTGATGAAATGTCGGCGCAAAATGTCTTTCCCCATGTACCCCATGTCTATGCTACGAGCGTGATGGTAGGACATATGGAAGCGGTTTGTGCCGAAATGGTCCTCCCTCACTTAGGTGAAGGTGAACAGACCGTTGGCATCGGAATGCAGTTTGCGCACACAGCGGCTACGCCGTTAGGAATGAAAGTTCGATTCAGCGCTAAATTGATCGAAGTAGATGGCCGAAAATTGGTCTTCGAGGTGGAAGGCTTTGATGAAGCGGACAAAATCGGCGAAGCTACACACCAGCGTTTCATCATCGATGCTGAAAAGTTTAATAGCCGGGTGGCGAAAAAAGCAGGAACATAGAATCAGGGATCGGGATTTTGAGAAAAGGGTCCAGGGATCGGCTGTTTTTGAACTTTTTACGATGCCGTCAATTTTAAATCGCAAATCTTCAATCACAATCAGGGAGGTGAACCATGGCTGTACCGGATCCGATACGCCGGTTGGATGCAATCCTCAAACCCAGAAGTGTGGCCGTCATCGGTGCCTCGACCAGTCCGGACAAAATAGGCTACGAAATTCTGAAAAACATCCTTGACGGTGGCTTTAAAGGATCTGTTTATCCGATTAACCCCAAAGCCGATATTATTCTCGATCTTACCTGTCACAAAAGCGTCAAAGATATCCCAGAGACACCGGATATGGCTGTTATCATCATTCCTGCCCGGTTTGTACCCCAGGCAGTTCAGGAATGCGGTGAAGCCGGTGTGAAAGGCGCGGTGATCATTACCGGCGGCTTTAGCGAGGCCGGTGACGAAGGCGAAGAACTCCAGAACCAGGTGGTTGAGGCGGCCCGAAGATTTGGCGTTCGGGTTATCGGTCCCAACTGCCAGGGCGTAAACAATCCCCATCATCCCCTGTGTGCATCCTGGCCGCTGCTAACCTGTCAGGGAAAAATTGCACTCATTTCCCAGAGTGGTACGGTGGGTGCTGCAATGATGGATTGGTTGTCCGAGGATAAGCTGGGAACTGCCGGTTTTGTCAGTATGGGCAACCGGGCGGATGTAGATGAAGCGGATCTTATTGCCTATTTCAACCAGGATCCGAACACCGAGGTGATTGCAGCGTATATTGAAGGAATAAAGCGTCCCGAGCGTTTTATTCAGGCGGTGGAGCAACTGAAAAAACCGCTGGTGGTTTTAAAATCCGGCCGGACACCCAAAGGAAAAGTCGCGGCGGAGTCCCACACCAAAGCCCTGGCCGGTGCTGATGCCATCTATGAAGCCCTCTTTTCAAAATACGACATTTGTCGGGCCTACACAACAGAGGAATTTTATGACTATGCCAAGGCCAAAGCTTATCTTAAACCACCGAAGAGCAATCGTATTCTTTTTATAACCACATCCGGAGGCGCCGCTATTCTGGCAATGGATCAGGCTGAGCAGGAAGGTTTGGACGCATCTCCCCTGCCCGAGGAGCTGGTGGCGGCGATAACGCCCATCATTCCGGCCCATGCAATAAAGGCCAACCCCATTGATCTTACCGGAGATGCCACCGCTCAGATGTTCGGTGACGTCATTGAGGTAACACGAAAGTACTACGACACTTTGGGGGTGATTTTTGGAGATCCGGTGGAAGGTGCCTCCCGTGTCGTGACCCCCGGTGCCAACGAGTTGATTATCTTTTATGGAGGGGCAGACGTGGAACGCCACGAAAGTGAACTCATGCACCTTAAAGGAATTCCGGTGTTCCCCACTCCCGAACGGGGAATAAAGGCCCTGGCCCAGGTGCTTGAGCGTAAAACGCTGGATGCACCTCAGAAACCAACCCTAATTGTTCCGGCCACCGGCCGACAACTGCCGCTTCATCAGGCATTTTCACGCATCGCCGAACAAGGCTTGCCCTGTACCGAATTTGCTCTGGCGGACAGCCGGACCCATGCTGTTCAGCTCGCACAGGAACAGGGATTCCCGGTGGCTCTGAAAATCAGTTCTCCTGATATCCTGCATAAGAGCGATGTCGGCGGCGTACAGCTTGATCTAAATTCTGCTGAAGCGGTTGAAAAAGCTTACGATGCGTTGCTGTCGGCTGTGAAGCACAGCAATCCCGAAGTTCAGGTGGATGGCGTGTTGGTTAGCAAAATGGCGTCACCCGGACTGGAGGTCATTGTGGGAATGAATCGTGACCCGCAGTTTGGCCCTGTGATGCTCTTTGGCCTGGGCGGCATCATGGTGGAAATCTTTCAGGATGTGAGCCTCAGGCTTCTTCCCTTGACAAAGGAAGAGGTCATAACCATGATACGAGAAATAAAAGGCTACGTTCTCATTGCCGGCTATCGCGGCCGGCCGGCTGTGGATGAACAGGCTCTGGCAGACTGCCTGTTAACTGTTGCCCGGCTGGCAGAAGGGTCTCCGGATATTATTGAAATCGATCTTAATCCTGTCTTCGCTTATCCGAACGGAATACAGGTGGCAGATGTTAGAATGATTGTAAAGTAGGGTAAGGAAAAAAACCGATAATGAATGAATTTGACAGCCTTGTTTCAAGGCTAAAGAAAAAGTACCCCATGTTGCAAAACTTTACCGATCGCACCTTTGGTGTGGAGATCGAATTTTTCGGCCTGAACTATGTGATAACACCATTGGACAATAGTATCATCAAGCCCTACTGCATTTCATCCCGCGCTAAAGACGGGCGCCACATTCTGGATCTTTTCAAAGATTACAATCTGTCTTTTGGTACCAGTCGGGACGTGTGGCACTTTGAGCAAGATACTTCCGTCAGAGGCAAAGGACATACCAGATGTGGTGCTGAACTGATCAGCCCGATCTTAAGCGGCATGGAAGGACTGGTGCAAGTCTTCAATGCGTTCCAATTTCTCAAATCAATTGAAGGAATTGATATTGATGCAAGTTGTGGAATGCATGTTCATCACGGTGTTGACCGGACAGCTTACAACTGTAAAGAACTCCAGCAGCTTGTACGCATCGTTCACCACTATGAAGATCTCTTTTACCTGCTTATTCCGGGAGAACGTCAGGATGCTGAAACCTGTCGGCCCATTGAAATTGACGTGAAAGCCTTCCTGGATATCTGTGAAGGCGATGATGGCCATAATTGCCAAATCAAAGATCTCTGGTATTCGCTTCAAAACCGCTACGATATAAAAAGTGGTGTGAATTCACGCTACGACAAGACCCGCTACCACGGTCTCAATCTGCACTCCTACTGGTATCGCTCCACCATTGAATTTCGCTATCACTCGGCCCTGCTGCAGAAGGTAGATGAGGCCATCCAATGGATCATCTTCACCCAGTTTCTTGTTGAGATGAGTCAGGATTGCATTCCGGATGTCGATTACTATCCTGAAGCGAACAAGTGGCTGACAACCATCTATGAGATCTACACAGAGTATGGCTATCAAAAGCGTATCAGGCAAGCGCCAAATAGCACAGATCAGTCAGTAAAACATGTAAAATTGTTCGATTAATAACTATCAAAACAACTGACATAATAAATTTGGTGTAATCATGTGTGACATTTTGGCCATCTCGGCAGGCTATAACTATACCCCCAAAAAGTATCTGCCCATCTTCGCGAAAAAGGGCCGTGAAAACATGAACGGATGGGGTATCGGTTTTTTTCGCGAGGATCAGGCTTTGGTGGAAAAGTCCGCGGAGAAGGTATTCAGCGATCAACAAGTTCACGAAAGCTTTCAGAGACTCGCCCGGGTCATCGACAGCCGGATCATCATTTCGCATGTGAACTGCCCTAAAAGCGGCGGCCGCCATAGTTCTCAACTCCATCCCTTCAATCTTTCTTTTCTGGATCACGACTGGTTGTTTGCCCAGGTGGGAATTGTTGAAAGCATTCACGAATATCAGACCAACGGTACGTCCCGCCTGGAAGTCGATGTCTATTCAGCCAGAGTTTTCGAATATTTAAGAGATCAATTGGTATCGCTGAACCAAAAGAACCCGTATATCAGTGTATACATTGGCCTGCGCATCGCTATCCAAAAGCTTCTGGAAGACTATCCCGGGGATTACACCTTTTTTCTGGCCAATGAATCATTTCTGTTTGCCTTTTGTAACTTTAGGCAGCTGATGGTTCTCAAGGAGTCTGAAAGCATGGGAGACATTCTGCTGATTACTTCCTTAAGAGAAAGGATGATTCGCACTGATTGGCACCCCATAACACCGGACCCTCAATCCAAAGGCGAGCTTTTGGTGATTGCCGGTCCGGATGTTATTTATGCAGGTGATGTATAAGAAACACGAAAAAAATCAAATTATCTTAATTAAACTTGAAAGGGTTAACAGGATAGACTTGATATTTTGTATCCCGTTTTTATCATAAAAATGGGATAGGTTTCAGAGGATTATTTAAGAACATTCCACGGAATAAGCAATCCGCCTTTGGCCAAGCAATATTTAAGTCGGCCAATACAGTTAATCTTGTCTGAAATTTAATTTGTTAATATTATTGTAAATAAAAGAGTTGCCTATACAGCCATGTTAATCTTGTAATCCAGTCAAAAACATGTGTGACCTTTTTGCCCTATCTGCCAAGAAAGATTACTCGGCCCCCAAATCGATGCCTCTTTTTGCTATTCGGGCCAAAAAAAACATGGACGGCTGGGGTATTGGTTTTTTCCGTAAAAACCATGCCGTGGTTGAAAAGTCGGCTGAACATGTTTTTTATGCCGGTGGCTTACACGACAGTTTTCAAAGACTGGCCCGTGTCGTAAAGAGCAGAACTATCATTTGCCATATACGTTTCCGGACCAGCGGACTCGTGGACGAGTGCCATGCCCACCCCTTTGTGCTTCGATTCGGTGGTCATGATTGGATATTCGCCCATAACGGCAAAGCACCGGCCATTGAATCTTACAGAAGTAGCGGCATTGGCATTGAAGATGTCGTAAGCGACTCGGCCAGGGCTTTTGAATACCTCCGGGACCACCTGTTAGATCATTATCAGAATGTAACCGAACTACCGGCCCTCTTTAAGGCCATAAGCCGAAGCACAGAACAGATGCTACAAGAGTATCCTGGTGATTATAACTACCTGCTGTCCAACGGACATCTTACGTTTGCATTCACCAACCATCGACAGTTTATGGTTATGAAAGGCAGCCGGGAACTTGAAGGTGCCCTCCTACTCACCACTCTGGCTCGAGGACTCAGTAAAGAGAAGTGGTTGCGGGTGGCAAAAGCCACCAATCGCCGGGGACTGCTTTTGGCAATTTCTGGGAATGATGTTATTTTGCATCAATCATTATAATTGAGATTCAATGGGCAGGAGGCTCATACAATCGATATCGAAACCGGCATAGGGATCTATTGTAAAGACGCGCTGTTGGCCACTATCCAGCCCGTTCCATCGAATTTGCTTCCCAACCTCCGCGGGTATCTGACAACTCAACGAGAAAGTATGATAAAATCATTGTTTTTATTTTCTTCGGAGAGTTCCGGTTGTATATTGTGATGATTCCGATCAGTTATGGTATTTGACCGGGACAAATAAATGAGATCCCCTGATGAGCACTCGCTATGGATCACGCTTCAATTTCAAGCCACTAAGCCATTATTTTTGTTTGAGGATCCCCTTTATCTCTTTTAATTCATTTTCGATGGATTTTATGTAAACATTGTTATGATACGCCATCAAAATGCTTTCCCGTAGAACGTCTTTTATTTGTAGATGTTTTTTTCAATTAAAAATCTCTGAATAGTGGTATTATGGAACGATCCAAAGGGCGCGATTTGAAACCCTGTTGATGATATATCGGGAAACACTGCCCATGAAAAATGCTTTGTTAATACCTCGTCTGCCGATAACAATGGTGCCGTAATTTCCTTTCTGCGCAAAATCCAGTATGGCTTTTCCGGCTTGACGGCCGCCCTTGACGGTTTTCATCTCAATCCGGTCTTCAGAAATCCCAACTTCGTTAAACTTTTGTTTTGCATAGGGATAGAACTGCTCGATACATGCCTTGTTACCCCGGGCAACGATTTGTTCCAATTCAGGGTTGAGTGTTTTATCCGGATTAAAATTTCGAGAACTGCTCGTAACATGTAATAGGGTTAAATGGACTTCCGGATTATTGGAAATCATGAAACGGACGTGATCTATGGTGCGCAGGGAGCTTTCGGATCCATCGATGGCCACCAAAATTTTGGTGGTGGTGATGTCGCCATCGACCAGCCAAACCGGAATGACCCGTGAATGTTCCAGCACATTGGAGGTAACGCTTCCCATATACATCTCTTGAAGGCGGGATAACCCCCTGCGACCGACCAAAATTGCGTCAAAATTGCGGTTTTGAGCAAAATCGATGATATCTTTGGCCAAGCCCAGATTTCTCGGTCGGGTTACAATTTCGATCTGATCGGGAACAATTCCCATCTTCGCCATTTTATCTTGGTAGCTCTCGAGAAGACGGCGGGCGGATTGGTCATTCTTTTTCAGTACATTATCCATCTCGCTTTTCGCTTGTAAGCTTTTCTTGGCCTCATCCTTTAAAAAAAGGGATATCGCCGGCTGGACATGAAAGAGCACGTAATGTAAGTTTTTGACAAAGGAAGATACACTGACGGCATAGTGAATCGCATTTCTTGAATGCCGCGAATCATCCACGGCCAGCAGAATTTTCTTTTCCATCTTCTGCTCCTTTCTTTTCTATTGTTTGTGGATCCCTTGGTGAAACTGATAATTGTTTTGCTTTCGCTATATTAAAGGATGCCGCTGTGAGAGCAAAAATAATTGTCGATTATAGCAGCAGGTCCTTGGTCCGACCTTTACTAGGGCAAAAGATCATCTCGGTCCGCACCTTTTCTTGGCAGGCCGATCCGATTGGCGGCTGAACCGAGTGCGTGGGCAGTGGCCGGGCCTGTAATCATAAGCAATACAATCAAGAACAACCCTCGACCCCAGCCCAGCGGCGCCCAAAGAACTGCGGCAACAAGGAGAAGCACCACACCGAACACGCTCACCTTTCCGGTGGTATGTAAACGCGTGTATACATCCGGCAGGCGAACAAATCCCAATACCCCCACCACTGAAAAAAACGTACCAATGAGAACCATCAAAATGGCGATTATTTGTAATATAGCGTTCATAACTTTCCCCATATTAGGATTTAAAGCAGGTACATGTTCACGGGGTGTACTCCCCCGCTTCACTCCGCCAATATCGTGACACGAGGAGACACACCCCGTGAACACATACTAAAGCAGCAGGTTAGAACATTTGCTCATCCGCAACATACTTGGCCAGTGCTATTGTACCGATAAAACTCAAAGCGGCTATCCCTAACGCCACATCAATGTAAATAATCCGCCGGCTGATGAGTGAAAGCAATACCAGAACAGCTAAGATTAATGTACCTATCAGTTCGAATCCCATCAAACGGTCAATTATGTTTTCCCCCCGGCACACGCGCCAGAGTGCGACAACCATCAGGCCGACATGAATGCCCAGGGACACATGAAGTATTGTGATTAAGATATGTTCCATACGCAAAACTCCAAAAATCAGGTAGATATCTTGTTCAATATATCCCGGTGCATTTTCCGGGTATCGGCAATATATTGCTCTGCATTGGTATCGTCTAAAAAACTCGTGTACATAACTCCCTCTTCATCCATTTCCACGACCATCTCTCCCGGGGTCAGCGTAATTGCATGGGCACACAGCGCAGCGTCCAATTCCGACTGACACCGGAGAGGAACAGCCACAATGCCCGGCTTGATAGGCAGCGCGGGATCCAGGACAATGCGAGCGACCCGGATGCCGCACGCAATCAAATCATAAATCAGGCGGATTACATATCGCAACAGCGCCAAAATGGTTGATGGCAGACGACGCCAATTCGTCCGGTATCGTCGGGGGTAGATGAGTATGGTAATTCCAATACTTATCAACAGACCTGCAATCAAATTTCCGAACTCAAAATTTGACGACAGTTCCAGATATACGAACGTGAGGGGTATTATAATTAATAGATTGTACATCTTTAACCTCATTAAAATGTTTTTTGCCACAAAAAGCAAAAAACTCACAATTAAGGAGCCATGACAGCTTGAACATACCCGGCCGGGTTGTTCAGCCAGAGACTTGTATCCTGGGCCATCTGAACCAGGGGTTCGGCCCACACGCCGAGTATTATCACAAGCGCTATCAAAAGAGCCGGTGCCAGCAAGCAATCCCCTGTAGGTTTGACCTTGGCACTTTCGGGGGGATCCTGCCACCAGATTCGTTGAAAAGCACGCATGGTGTAGACTAAAGTCAACAGACTGCCCAATCCGATCAGGAGCAAGGGCCCAAATTCGGCTGCTTTAATGCCGCTATTGAACAAAAGCATTTTGCTGATGAAACCGTTTGTGGGGGGGATTCCGGCCAGACCCAGACCGCCGATCAAGAATAGGGCGCCTGCGGCAGGTATCGATTTTCCCACCCCGGTGACAACATTAAATTCGGCTGATTTTATTGAAGCACGGCTGGCGACATACCCGGCCAGCATGAGCATTGCCGACTTGACCAGGCTATGATTGAAGGCGAATACAATGGCCGCCGTAATCGCCGCCGGCGTACCCCAGCCAATGCCGATCAGAATAAAACCGATCTGGGCCAGGGTTGAGTAGGCAAGCATCCGTTTAGCATTATGTGTGCCTATTGCCGACAAACCGCCAAAAATAACGCCGCTAATTCCCAGAACTATCAGTATCCAGCGAATCATGGGTGCTTGGGCCACGAAAAGCAGCGTGGTCATACGCAGGAAGCCGTAGACGCCCAGTTTAACGACCACCGAGGACAGCATGGCGCTAACCGCCGTTGGCGCGGCCGTGTGAAAATCCGGTTGCCAGAAATGAAACGGAAACACGGCACTTTTTATCATAAAAGTAGCCATCAAAAATCCGATCCCGGGCAGGAGCAAGGGGCGCCCTCCATCTGCAGAAATTCGTTGGGCCAGACTGGCCATGTTGAGTGTGCCGTAGGAAACGTACAAGCAACCAATGGCCAAAAGCATGAAAAAGGAGGCCATGAGGCTGATGTAAAAATATTTGTAAGCAGCTTCTGTTCCATACCTGTCGTCTGAGACCGCTGTCAGGACCGTGCCTGAAATCACCAGTAACTCTGCAAATACATACATATTGAACAAGTCACCGGTCAGAATGGCTCCGGTAAGGCTTGTAGCCAACATCAAAAATAGCGGATAAAATGTAGGATACCGTACCACAGAATCTTTGCTGCCCATGGCATATACAACCCCTGTCGTCAGTACCATCTGACTCATTACCACAAAAAGGGTCGACAGCAGATCACCGGCAAGGGTAATGCCAAACGGTGCAGGCCAGCCGCCGGACTGGAATATCACCGGTTCCCCGGTACGCCATACAACAGCAAAAAGCCACAGACTGCTTGCCAGTGCCAAAAGCATGCTTGTCAGTGCCCAAGCGGCCTGTAATCGACGCATGTTGCGCAAAAGAAGCGCAATCATAGCTCCGGTCAGTGGTATTAATATGGGTAATAGGGCTAGGTGATTATATACCATGCCTTTAACTTTATCCTATATTAGGGTCAGTTTTTTAATCCATCGATCTCATCCATATCGCTCGTGTTATAGCGAGATGAAATAATGTAAAGCATAGACAGAACAAAGGCTGTGCCGCCCATACTGATAACAATGGCCGTCAGGATCAATGCCTGTGGCAGTGCATCACTTCGGATACCGGTCGCTTCATTGACATAAGCGGGTTCGATGCCGACATAAGCACCTGTGCACAGCAAGAACAGGTTTACAGCATTCGCAATAATAATCAATCCAATGGCCGAACGAATGATATTGCGCCGCAAGAGCTGGAAAACGCCAATGGCAAACAGTATGCCGATGCCAATGGCCGTGAGAAGTTCCATTTGTTCTCTCCTAAAATTAGTTAGGGTTCATTTTGTTTTGTTTGTTCCGAGATCTCCCGGAGACAATCATTGCTTTCAGCGTCCTTTTCCCCGGGATGCCCCAAGGCGTTGAGCATATGAGAAACACTGCCCAGTACGCTCAGACATATTGCCGATTCAAAGAGAAAGGATGTGCTAAGATGAAAGCCTTTGGGTAAAGGAAGTCCCAACATGCGTCCAAAATCGACATGGGAGAAGAAGCTGCCGTTAACCAAAGCGGCAATGATGCCGGTGGCTATTGCCAGCAAGATTCCCGAGGCAATAAAGGTTGAGCTTTTTAGCCATCCCAGGCGTCGCCGGGTCTCGTCATAGCCGAACACAACATACCAGAATCCCACCGCCAGGCTGATAATTACTCCGGCAGTGAAACCGTCACCCGGCTGGTTGTGGCCGTACATAATGTCGGTGACTCCGATCACCATTGCCACCGGCAACGTTCCATAGGCCAAAATACGGATAAACGGCGATGTTTTTGGTCCACCAATGCCAAGTGTTGCACCCTTGTAAATTTTGGGAAGAGGCACATCGTCCAACCGGCTGCAATTATCTCCAAACTTTCGGGCGGCATAACGGAGCAGAGTATATATTCCAAGTCCGGCAATGCTGAACACACCGATCTCGATCAACGTATCCAGAGCGCGGAAATCCGCGATAATAGCACCCACGATGCTTTTGGAACCGACCATCGACTTGGCACTTGACTCGTAAAACGGCGTCACCATGCTAGAGTGAGGTCGGGAGAGGAGTGCTGAAAGGGTGATCCGCATTACAACCCCACCGGCGGCAACAGCAATTAATCCATCACGAATCAGACCTGCCGGGCTTTGCTTAAATGTTACGGTTTGTGCCTTATTGCGCTGGAACCTGGGTAAGCGGGTGAGTGCCAGCACCAAGATGACCATCAACAAAATATCCACCACTATCTGTACCAAAGCCACGTCAGGAGCAGGGTCCAGCACCATCAGCACGGTAATCCCGAAACCGGAAGCACCCATAGCGATGATGGAGGCAAAATCACTCATCAGTAAAATACTTGCCAGGGCCGCACCCACGGTCATAACTAAGGCAAAGATACGCAGAATATCCAGTTCACCGCTAAAGTCAATTGAAGGCCACGAAAGTGCTGACAGATTCAACGGCAGGGATAAGCCTCCAAAGCCTATAAGTAAGGCGACGGTACTCGCCAATATGATCACCAGGTAAGTGCGCAATTTGCCTTGCTGAAGACGCGTGGCCAGATAGGCTGCATTGTCGATGCCCTTGAGTAACCGGATATAGACGGCGTTGAGAGTGAATTTTGTGCTGATTCGCATTTGGAGATCGCGTACGCGCTGCCGGTAAATAAACAGGATGACACCCATACTGATGGCGACGCCGGACAGAAGCAGCGGCACGTTAAGACCGGTCCACAGGGCCAGAGATACTTTCACTTTAAAACCATGTGCGGCACCCGCTGCATTGGCCAGCATGGCAGCCTCTTGTTTCGGACCCGGAAGTTGGGCTAAAACCAGTGATATTACGGCCGGAATGGCTGCTGCCGCTATCATTGCCAATGATGCTTCATGACCGCGAACCGTCGAATCCCGCTTTTTGCCCATAAAAGTATCCCAGATCAGCATGGCTGCCGTAGCGAACATTAATGCTCCGGCAATAACACTTGCCAGGGTGAATATCCAACTGACTATCCCGGGTAATGATGGATGAAACGCAGTGGCCAGCAATGTTTCTTTTGCCAAAAAACCGAACAATGGCGGCAGGCCGGCCATGGACAGTGCGGCAATTGTAGTGATGTAAAAGGTATAGGGCATTGACCGCCGCAAACCACCCAAACGGCGCAAGTCCCGGGTACCCGTTTCATGTTCCACAATGCCGACAACCATGAATAACGCGCTCTTGTACAACGCATGGGCCAGGATGCCGATCACCAGCGCTTTAAAAGCGATTTGCATATCCTGTCCGATCATCATCATAAGGATGCCCAACTGGCTGATGGTGGAATAGGCCAGCAGGGCTTTCAGATCATTCTGTTTAAAGCCCTGGTAGGCGCCGACAAGCATCGTGGACATGCCGGTCAGTGTCAGCAGCCAGAACCACATTTCCGTTTGTCCCAGAACCGGATTTAGTCGGGCCATCAGATAGATACCGGCCTTGACCATCGTAGCTGAATGGAGATAAGCACTGGCAGGTGTGGGTGCGCTCATGGCTTCCGGCAGCCAAATATGGGCCGGGAACTGAGCACTTTTGGTGAAAGCGCCGATGGCTACAAGCCCCAGTATTACGGGATAAAAACCGCTGTTACGCAACAGATCCCCGCTGTCCAAGATCGTTGTAAAATCGGTACTGCCTGTCACGTAACCGACAAAGAGCAGCCCAACCAGCAGCGCAATGCCGCCCCCGCCGGTGATGAACAGTGCCTTTAACGCTCCCCGCCGAGCAGCCCTGTTTCGGTAGTTGTATGCTACCAACAAAAATGAAACAATGCTGGTTGCTTCCCAGAATATGAACAAGGTCAGCAAATCGCCGGCCATGACCAGACCCAGCATGGCACCCATGAAAAGCAGGAGGAAGGTTAAAAAGCGCCAGGCGGACGGATCTTTTTTAAAGTATTGCCCGGCGTAGATGACGATAAGTGTGCCGATGAGGGTTATTAACAACGCAAAAAGACAGCTCAGGCTGTCGAGATAGATCCCGGCATTGAGTCCCATGGTCGGCAGCCACTGTATTTTCCAGGTGAACGTCAAGTTGGCCTGGAGGTCGGGGAGGTATGACAGCAGCAGGCCGAAAGCCGTCAGGGGAGCCAGTGCCAATAGCCGGCTAAGCTGTGTGACTGTCAGTCGCCGGTTGAGTGACGGCAGGCCAAACAGGGAAGCAATCAGTGCTGCCGAAAAAATAATAATAAGCGGCAAAAGAATTTTTAGGTCTACCATTCATCTTCCCCTATGAAGAACTATCGCTTTCTCAGAATAACATTCCGTTTTCAGCCAGTTTATTGGAATTGTTGCCGTACGAAATTCAATCGGAACATATTTTTGAGAGCTGCTCTAAACACTTATAATATTTCTCCCGGTTTGTTTGGGATCAGTCAGGGTAGAACAAAACAAATTGAATTTCAAGAGTTTGAAAAGCGAGAAATTGTCGTGGAGTTTGACGGCGGATTGATTGCATCCTATAGGGTCGGCTGCTTTCGAGAAACCGAAAACGGGCTCATATTGCTATAAAACGGTGGCGACAGCCTCCTTCGCAAAATCGATAAACCCCTGGGGGAATATACCCAGCAGGATAATTATTACAATGAAAAAGATCCCGAGAACCGATGTGGAAACCCGGAGTTTGAGGGGCGAAACCTGGTAATCCACGCTGGTATAGGCCTCTCTGACCATTTTAAGATAGTAGAAAAATGCTATACCGGTATTGAGCACCGCGAGGATAATCAGCCCGTACATACCTTTTTTAATAGCGGCGGTAAAAATAAAAAGCTTGCCGGTAAATCCGATGGTCGGGGGAATGCCGGCCAGGCCGAGGGCGCCGACAGCCAGGGTTAGCGCCATCAGGGGTGAACGTTTATACAGTCCTTTCAGATCATCAAAGGAAATATTTTGTCCTTGGGGCGCCAGGTGGTATATAACAAAAAAACAGGCCAGATTCATAAACAGATAACCTGTAATATAGTATATACTCGAAAGATAACCCAATTCACTGGCACAAAGGAGACCCACCATCAAATAACCGGCGTGGGCAATACTGGAGAATGCCAGCAGACGTTTTAAATCGGTCTGGACAAGGGCGGACAAGTTGCCAAAGGTCATGGAGAGTACGGCAAAAATCATCAGAACCCAGGTAAACTGGCCGGGATCGGCACCCGCCAGGGAGATCAGTCGGATCAATAATGCCACGGCTGCTACTTTGGGGAGGGTGGCCACAAAGCTGGAGGTTTCATTGGCAGCTCCCTCGTAGACATCAGGCGCCCAGAAGTGCATGGGGAAGAGGGCCAGCTTGTAAAAGAAACCGGAAAGAAGCATAACCAGGCCGACGAGCATCAGGGGTTTTTTCAGGATGATTCCGGGAACTATTTTCATAAGATCGACAAGGTATGTGGTGTGTGTCATCCCAAATATATAGCTCATACCGTAAAGGGTTATTCCGGATGCTGCGACTCCGAAAAGCGCATATTTTATTCCCGCTTCCATCTGTTCCCGGTATGCCCCTTGTTTCCGGAAAGGAATGATGATAAAGAGTGCAAAAGAAGAGATTTCAAGAGAAATTATTATTGTCATCAGTTCCACAGCACTGCTCATGCTTACAAGTCCGAACGCGCTTATGGTCAGAAAAAGATAATATTCAGGCCGGAGTGTTTTGTCGATACCGTAAAGCCCTTCTCCCATATAAATCACAATAAATAGACCAAAAGTAATGATTACCTTGAATAACTGAGAAAAAGCATCAACACGGTAGGCATCGAAGAAAAGAGAGCCTTTAAGACCATACGAATATAAGGATGCAGTGACCGCAACAGCGGAAAGGAGAAGGCCAAGGCTCCGCAGGCGAGATCCTTTTAAATTTCCCAGTGAAGCGAAAAAGAAGACCAGAGCTGTTAAAAGCAATGTCAGTTCGGGTAAAAACAGTGCCATACTATTTAATCCATTCTATTTAAGTGCCAAAAAATGTTTAATCGAGTCGCTTATTCCGTTAAAAAACGCATGATGTTCACCTTGTCCGGCCGGCAGAACATTTATACCCGACTCCAACTGCTTGAGGAGGTGAGCGGTGCTGGCATCCATAACTTTTAAAAGAGGTTCCGGATGGAATCCGATCCAAAAAACAAAGATGGCCAGAAACGCCAATGTGGCGGTTTCTCTAAAGTTCAGGTCAAACAGATGGGATTTTTCACCATGATGCATATGGCCGTCCGAATCGGCCCACACCATCTTCTGAACCAGCCGAAGCATATACGCTGCTGCCAAGATAGCGCCAATAACCGCAAACCCGCCCACAACTTTATACTTTGAAAAAGCGCTCAATAGTACCAGGAATTCTCCCACAAAACTATTGGTGCCGGGAAATGCCAAAGAAGATAGAGAGAAAATCACCAGAAAGGTTACGTAGATGGGCATCATTATACCCAGGGCGGAATTGTCTGATATCTCACGGCTGTGAGTCCGTTCATAGATAATACCGATACAGATAAAGAGGGCTCCGGTGGTAATACCATGGTTTACCATTTGCAGAATAGCGCCTTTGATGCCTGCATCGTTTAAAAGGAATATTCCCAATGTGACAAAACCCATATGGCCCACACTGGAGTATGCGATAAGTCGCTTTATATCATTTTGCCCCAGAGCAAGATAGCCGCCGAAAATAATTGACATCAGGGAGAGTGCGATCAAGTAGGGCATACAGTATACCGTTGCCGCCGGTACTATTGGAAGGCAAAATCGTAAAAAACCGTAGCCCCCCATTTTAAGCAGGATACTTGCCAGAATAACGCTTCCCGCAGTGGGTGCCTCCACATGGGCTGCAGGGAGCCATGTGTGAAGGGGCCACATGGGAATCTTTATTGCAAAGGCCAATGTAAAGGCCCAAAAGATCCACATCTGATAGCTAAAGCTGTAATGGTGTGTCATCAACTCCGGGATAAAGAACGTACCGGTCGTCACATAAAGTGCGATTATGGCAACAAAGAGAAAGATGCTTCCGATCAGGGTGTAGAGAAAAAATTTGATGGATGCATAGTCTTTCCGGGGGCCGCCCCATACAGCGATGATTAGGTACATGGGAACCAGCATCGCTTCCCAGAAGATAAAGAAAAGGACCGTATTTAAACTGATAAAAACTCCTATCATGGATGCTTCCATGAGGAGCAGGACACAAATGAACTCTTTGAATCGCTCTTGAATATAAGTCCATGAGCAGAGAATACACAGGGGCATCACCATGGTGGTGAGAAGTACTAAAAGAACACTGATGCCGTCGACCCCCAGGACATAGTCGATATTTATAAAAGGGATCCAGTTGCTGCATTCGGCGAACTGATACTTGGCCGTTGTCAGGTCAAAACTGAAATAGAGGGGCAAAGAAAGCACTGCCGTAAGCAGCGTCACCAGCAATCCCCAGATCTTCAGGTTTCGGTCTCCCCGGATAGCCAGGGTTAAAATTGCTCCAAACAGCGGGACAACCAATAAAACCGTCAGAATAGGATAACTTAAAGTATTATAGATTAAATATTGTTCCATATACGAGACGTCCTAACTCCACGAAAAAAATCTTCTAGACAAGCACCACGATAATCAGTATAATAAATGTCAGTGCAATGGCACCGCCGATATAATGCTGGATTTTCCCGGTCATAAGCGATCTGACCCGGTTACCACCTTCAACCACCTCCCGCGCGGAACCGTCAATGGTCCAGTCGATGCCGTTCCAGTCGAACCACGAGATGGCTTTTGCCAGGGCCATGGTTAGCCTGAACCCGATACGTCTATAGATGTCGTTGATCCAGTTGTCGGATGAAACCACCGGCCAAGAGGCAAATCTCATGAACACCTTTGCGCCTTTACGATAAAGCCAGTCCACATCCAGGTTCATTTTGGGTTTGGGTTTGAGCTTTTTAACCATGATGAAAAAACCCAGACCGGTGAATCCCAGAAGCTGCATGGTCTCTGCCAGATGGTAAGTGGTGTACGGATGATAGTTAACCGGGAAAGGAAGCATTCTGTAAAGGTACTCCGGGTAGATGCCAATGAAAAAGCACAAAGATGCCGCGATGGCCATTGCCAGATTCATATTCCACGGCGCATCCTTGGCCTGGACACCGGAGTCTTTTCCAAACCATATAAAGTAGGGAAGTTTGATTCCCACCGAAAGAAATGTACCCACCGCAGCCAGGGTCATCATAAGCAACAGGCCGGTACGGTGGCTTTCACCCGCTGCGGCGATGATCATCGACTTGCTGACGAACCCGCTGGTGAAAGGAAAGCCTGAAATGGATATTCCGCCGATAACCGTAAAGATCATGGCCAGGGGCATGCGTCTGTATAACCCGCCAAGCTCATTGAGTTTCGAAGTTCCGGTCATTTCCAGCACTGCACCGGCACCCATAAAGAGCAGGGCTTTGTATATAATATGGGCATATGCATGGGAAACAGCCCCGTTAATGGCCATGGCCGTTCCAATGCCGATGCCGCAGACCATATATCCCACCTGTGATACGATATGATAGGCAAGAATCCGCCTTGCATCGTTTTCAATGGTAGCGTATGCAACACCGTAAACAGTCATGATGGCGCCCATGATGGCCAGTGCTTCAAATCCCGGAAAACCCCGGGCCAGAACATACACCGCTGTTTTAGTAGTAAAAGCACACATGAAAACTGCACCGGTGACGGAAGCTTCCGGATATGCGTCGGGGAGCCATGCGTGGATGGGTGGAACGGCGGCATTGAGCATAAAACCGATCATGATGAGGTAATCGGCAAAAGTGGCGCCGTTTGTCGCAATCTGAACAAAGCTTAAATCATGGATGTTTTTATACCGTAGAAAAATGCCCGCTAAAAGAACCAGCCCGCCGGCAATATGAATCAGCAGGTATCTGAAGCCGGCATCAATGGAGCGTTTCTTGTTCCGGTACCAAATCAGAAAGGTTGACGCAAATGCCATTAACTCCCAAAAGACAAACAGGGTCAGGTAATCGCCGCAAAGTGTAACCCCCAGAGATCCGCCTATGTAAAGAAACGCCGCAATATGTTGACCGGTTTCTTTTACATGGAGACCATATATACAGCCGATGATCGCCATTATTGTAAAGACGTTCAGAAACACGCGGGTCAGCTGATCCACCCTTCCGAACACCAGGTCAAACCCCATATATGACACATGGCCGAAGCTGTCCGGCAACCAGTGGATCAGTGTAAATGCAATGATCGGAATACCGATAAGCACTGTTTTCTTTAGTTTCTCCCTTTTGTTCAATAAAAGGAGAAGAACGGCACCCATAAGAAACCAGGTGGTCGGATGAATAAGGGCCGAACTACTTATCATAATAATCTTCCTCTTTCTCTAACCAGACATGGGAAAGACCTTTAAAAACAATGATCATGCCAAGGCACCCTAAAAGGCCGAATAAGGACCAAAAGCCGACGATGGAATCACCGAAGAAATGAGGTTCATGTCTTGTTGCGTGAAAATCGAACACCACGGTAAAAGCCAGGAAAGCGAAAAACAGCCTTTTCAGCATACGGGAATGCTCGTTCAGATAATTGAGTATACGCAGTACCATTATCTTGCCACCATTAGATTGATTATTTTAAGGAATAGATCCGGATAGATGCCAAATAGAACCGAAGCCACAGCGGTAAAAAACAGTGGAACCACCATAAGCATGATAAGCGGGGAACCTTCTAAAAAACCGGAAGAAGGGTTGTCCCCCGGATTCGGTTTCCCGAAAAACGATGTATAGACAACCGGTATGAAATAGCCTGCGTTAAGAAAACTGCTTACCAAGATGACCGTCAACAGGATCATATTATGGATGTCCAGAGTCCCCAGTGCCAGAAACCATTTTGTTACAAAACCACTCACCGGCGGTATTCCCATCATGCTCAGGGAAGCAAGGGCGAAGGCGGTCATGGTAAAGGGCATGTTCCAGCCGATTCCCCCCATCTCTGATACGTTTTTTTTCCGGGTTGCCACGAAAATTGCCCCTGCGCAGAAAAAGAGTGTGATTTTGGCAAAGGCATGATTGGTGATATGGATAATTCCGCCGGTAATACTGTTGGGGGTCAACATGGCAACCCCGAGAATAATATAAGAAAGCTGACTGACTGTAGAATAGGCCAGTCTCATTTTTAAATTGTTTTGGGTAAGTGCGATCATGGAAGCGACAATAATGGTAAAAGACGCAAGGTAGGCTGTGAAAATTCCGAGACCGAGTGTGTTCAGAATGTCGATGCCGAAGACTGAAAGCATTACTCTGGCAATGGAAAATACCCCTACTTTGACCACAACCACGGCATGGAGCAATGCGGAAACCGGGGTGGGGGCCACCATTGCTGCAGGAAGCCATCCGTGTAGCGGCATGATCGCGCCTTTGGCAAATCCGAAAATACACAGAAGATAGGTGATTTTTACCAGTAACGGAGTTGCGTTGTGGGGAAAGATACCCGGTACAACATTGCCGATGGCAAAATCCAAGGTGCCGCACTGGACGTAAACCAGTACCATGGCCGGCAGCAGAAAGGCCTTGGAAGCGAACATCAAATAAACGATATATTTTCGGCCGCCAAAATACCCTTCCTTGTCCTGGTGGTGTGCCACCAGAGGATAGGTAAATATGGAGACGATTTCATAAAACAAATAGAGGGTAAACAGATTGGCGGAAAATGCCACTCCCATGGCGCCGCCGACGGCCACAGCATAGCATAAGTAGAATCGTGTCTGGGCATGTTCGCTTAGACTCCGCATATAGCCCATACAGTAAAATCCGGCGATAATCCACAAAAATGAAGACGTCCCGGCAAAAAGTATACCCAGCCCATCCAAATGAAATTTTACACTTACACCGGGGTAAAGGGTAAATAGCGTGTATTGATAAGATCCTCCCGCCAAAAGATGGGGCAAGAAATAGACAACCGATAGAAAGGTCAGCAGCGCGCCACCGACAGACCAGGACTCTCTCAGGTTTGGTTTATTCTTCGAAGCCAAAATGAGAAGCGCCGAAACCAAGGGAATCAGTGGTGTCAAAATAATTTTGCTTGTAATAATGGTTTCCATATAAATGCCTAAACCGATCTAAAATGCCCAAATTTTAGATCTACTATATCCCTTTCCTACCCATGAAGTTCTTTTACTTCGTTAGGATCGATGGATTGATACCTTCTGAAAACAGCAAGTATAAAACTCACCACAATCGCCGCTTCTGCGGCAGCGATACCCATGATGAAAAGTGTTATCACCTGTCCGACGGCAGGATCGGGAGCCAGAAAACGGTTAAACGCCATAAAGTTCACGCCGGCACCGTTAAGGATCAGTTCTGTGGAGACCAGCATGCCGATAAAGGACTTGTGCTGGATCAACCCGTAAATGCCTGCGACAAGCAGAAATACGCCCAGGATCAGATAGGTGTTAAGATGATTACTGATCATTATCATTCGGATAATTACCTTTTGCAGATCTTAAAGGTTCTATGGTTTTTAATTCGTCCTCCCCGCTTCCCCGGGCCAGAATGATCGCCCCGATAATCGCCACCAGAAGGATAATCGATATAAGTTCAAAAGCCAGGCAGTAGGTGTATAGGAACTCTTCTCCCAGGTGAGTGGCTGAAAAATCCCTGTTTTCCGCCAGGGCAGGAACCCAGTCTGTTTTAAAGATACAGGCAATGAGAAGCAAAAAGGCCGTGACCGCCGATGTGATGGCTAAAAATTTATTCCGCCAATCTTTAATGGCCTTGTCCGCTACTTCTGTGGGGGTAGATCCGACCATAATGCCGAAAACCAGGACGATACAAATAGCTCCCACATAAATGAGGATTTGCATCAATGTGAGAAACATGCTTCCCAGATAAAAGTAAATACCGGCGGTGCCGAGGAATGCAACTGCAAGGCCCAAGACCGTGTGCATGAGGACCCTCGTTCTTATTGTGAGGATGCTTCCCAATACCACCAGAAGGATAAATGCAAGAAAGAGTCCTTCGGCAATGCTTTGGTAAAAGGTCATATTCTCCGCTCCTCCAGCCGTTTGAGAATGTCAAAGTGAAACGCCTCTCTGGAAAAGGCCGCCATGTTGTATTCCTGGGAAAATTCCAGCGCCTTTGTCGGGCAGATTTCAACACATGTTCCACACAGGCTGCACTTGGTAAAGTCCAGGGAGAAAAAGACCAAGGTCTTCTTCTTTTCCCCTTCCATTTTTTTCCCTTTGATTTTGATACAGTCGGAAGGACAGGACCTTTCGCACATTCCACAGCTTATACACAGAAAGGTGTTCTTTTCCGGGTCCAGAATAAGGTCGATATGGCCCCGATAATTGGGTGTAATATTGATTTCTTCCCTGGGATAGTGCACGGTAACAGTGGGTTGGAAAAGCGCCTTAAAGGTCACACCCAGTCCCTCTATCAGGCTTTTTCCCCCTGTATATATTTCTGAAAAATACTGCTTCATAATAGTTTGACTAGTACCGCTGTTAATAAGATATTAATAAAAGAAAAAGGTACGAGGTATTTCCATGAAAAATTAAGCAGTTGATCGAATCGTACCCTGGGATAGGTCCATCGAACCATGATCATGAGAAACAACAAAAAATAGACTTTCAGAAGAAACCAGACGATACTTAAGTATTCACCGTAGGGGAGATGAGGTCCGTGCCAGCCTCCCAAGAAGAGAACCGTCGCCACCGAAGCCACAACAAACATGTTCGTATACTCTCCGATGACAAAGAGTGAGAAGGCCATTCCGCTGTATTCGGTGTGAAATCCTGCGGTGAGTTCGCTTTCAGCTTCCGGAAGGTCGAAGGGTGCGCGGTTGGTCTCAGCGAGTCCGGCAATGACGTAAATGAGGAACGCAACCGGCTGCAGGAAAATGAACCATATTTTTTCCTGTGCTCCAACAATTTCTTTAAGACTGAATGTATTACACATGAAGACCACAGCAAGCATTGAAAGCAGAATTGGTATTTCAAAAGCAATGGACTGGGCCACGGCACGCATGGCACCGAACATGGAATATTTGTTGTTGGAACCCCATCCAGCGACCAAAAGCGCCATGACGTTGACGGATCCCATTGAAACGATGAAAATGAGGCCCAGGTTCAGATCTCTGGCCTGAAGTTTTTCGCTGAATGGAATTACGAGGAGGGGAAGGATAACCGGCGTAAATGCCAACAGCGGCGCCACTCTAAAAAGGGTGCGATCCACATTGAATGGAATCAGCAACTCTTTTCCCAACAGCTTTACGCCGTCGACGACCAGTTGCAAGATTCCGTGAAATCCCACTTCCATAGGCCCGGGACGTCTTTGAACATGGCCGGCAATCTTTCGTTCCAGATACCCCATCATGGCGGCGTTAAAAAAAAGAAATGATATGATGATGATGACGGCGATCACCATTCGGATCAGTTCAGGAGGTAGTATCGAAATTGTTTCCATAGCCTTCGGTTAAAAAATGGTTTGAAAAGTTGATTTATTTAAAGCCATACCCAGGCCAAATCGAAAAAATTACAAGTGAGCTAAAATTACAAGTGAGCTAAAGTTAAGGAATTCTACCAATTATATAAAAACATTGGAGCGAGCCGACTTCGCCATAGTAGCCTTTGGCTACGACGGCTGAAAGCGACTCCATAACTTCCCCGTTTAATACGGGATAAATAGGCACTTTTAACTTGTCTGGCTTTCAGGGAAACAGCCCCTTCCAGGGGTAACCCAAAGCCTGGCCCTCTGGACCAGGATATTTATTATTCTTTCTTTGTGCCCTGGTGCCTTCGCGGCAACGAAGAAATAAGCGTCCATATATTTTCTATCGGTCCATTTCCGGTATCACGAGATCGAAGCTTCCCAGAATAGACACCAGGTCGGGCAAAAGAATCCCTCGTCCGAGCTCCGGAAGGCAGCTTAAATTGGAATAAGACGGGACCCTTATCTTCAGCCGATATGGAATGCCGGTTCCATCCCCTACCAGATAGTAGGAAAGTTCCCCCCTTGCCGCTTCCACGGCAAAATTGCAGTCGCCGGGAGTCAATTTTATATTTTTCGGTACCTTTGATCGAATCGGCCCATCCGGTAGCCGGTCCAGGGCCTGTTCGATAATTCTAAGGCTCTGCTCCATTTCTAGGATACGGACCATGTATCGGTCAAGACAGTCTCCCCGCTCTCCCACGGGTATTTCAAAATCAAATTCAGGATAGACAGAATAGGGTTCGTTCTTTCGAACATCATAAGCAATACCCGATCCCCTGAGATTCGGACCGGTTATTCCGTATCGAAGCGCCATGTCCGGTGAAACAATCCCGATATTTTCCGCACGTTTGATGAAAATAATATTTTTTGTCACCAGCTTTTCATAGATCCCGAACCGTTTCCGCAGTCGTTTAATAAAGGTACGGGTCGTTTCTATAAACTTGTCGTCGATATCCTGGGAAACACCGCCAAAACGGTAATAGCAATAAGTCAGCCTGGAACCGGTGATATCTTCAAGAATATCCAGAATGTGTTCACGATCATCAAAGCCGTAAAGAATAGGGGTAAATGCACCCAGATCGAGAAGATAAGCACCGAGCCAGAGCAGATGACTGGCAATTCGGTTCAGTTCCGATGTAATGACCCGAATATACTCCGCCCTTTTGGGCACCTCGATTCCCGCTTTTCTCTCGATGAGAGAGACATACCCGTGATTGTAGGGAAGGGCGCAGACATAATCCATTCTGGCAGTATTGGGCATAAATCCAAGACATGGTCTGGATTCAGCCATCTTTTCATGCATGCGGTGGATAAATCCGAGCACCGGTTGGGGGTCGAGAACATATTCTCCGCTCATCTCCAGCACGATCAAAAGAACCCCGTGGGTGCTGGGATGCTGGGGCCCCATATTAAGGAAGAACCGGTTGTCTTTCTGGAAATCTGATTCAAACATAGTGCATTTTATTTTTTAAATTAGTTAGTGTCTGAACGAAAACTGTCTTTTTTGCCAATATCTGCGTCAGACTCAAATTTTAACCCTCGAAATACTACCAGTATTACTGTGGTTAAAATTATCGTCTTCCTTGATCTTAGCGAAAAATCCTATTTTTCCTTCGGGCGCGAGTTACGAATCCACACTGTCGGCCGATGAGGCCTTGGCATCGGCTTCAGCATCGACGGATTCTAAAGCTTCAGGGGGCCACGAGACCTTCTCAAGGGGCTTTAATTTTTTTTCATCTTTCAATAAAGGATGAAAATCCTGATCTTCGTCAGAAAGCAAAAGTGGTTTTAAATTAGGATGACCGTCAAAGTTTATACCATAAAAATCGCGGGTTTCCCGTTCGTGCCAGTTTGCCCCCTGATAGATGTCGCATATGCTGGGGAGGGACATATCTTCCGGAATGGAGACTTGACCTTTAATTCTATACAGCCGATCATACCTGGCGAACTGATAGATCACCTTCAGGCCGGAAGTCGTTCCATCCTCTGTTTCTTCAGGCAGAACATGAAGCCCTGCTACGAAGACCAGATAAAAGCCGTGATCATAAGCTTTTTGAGCAAATTTTCGAACCTGATTCATTTCCAGCATAACTTCCAGGTGATATCCTCGCTGGTTGTAGTCGGTTTCAGTTGTTTTGAACTCGTGAAACAGGATATCTTCTTTGGAAATTTTGGGATTTTGGGCCATTATTTTGGTTTTAATCCTCTCACTTTCCTTAAAGGCGATTCAGGATGACGATTTTGAGGTAAAGGATGCCGAACGCCGGAAATCTTTTCCTGAAGTTTCAGAATTCCTTCCAACAGACCTTCGGGTCGGGGTGGACATCCGGGGAACATAGACATCGACAGGTATCAGCTTATCGACCCCTTCAATGATATTATAATTTTCCTTTACCTTAAAAGGACCTCCGGAAATAGCACAATTCCCCAGGGCAATGACCCACTTTGGGGACGGCATTTGTTCATAAAGGGAAAGGAGTACCGGAGAGAGTTTTTTGTTTACCGTTCCCGCAACGATCATCAGATCCGACTGCCTTGGCGAGGGTCTGAAGACTTCAGATCCGTATCTGGCCATATCGAAACGGGCCATGCCGGTTCCCATCATTTCTATTGCACAGCAGGCAATCCCGAAGGTCATGGGCCAGAGGGAATTCGCCTGACACAGTTTGAGTATTGTGTCCGAAAGCTTCATACGCGATATGAGCCCCGGGCTGCCTTCCACAACAGATCTGCAAGATTCAGACTTTAAATAGTCTACATATGCGTCCAAATCAGGCTTGATCAACGAACTTTTATTATCCTTTCCCACGTAAAAACTCCTTTGGCCCAAGCATAAACAATGGCAAGGATCAAAATGCCTAAGAATATAACAATCTCGACAATTCCACGAATGCTTGACACTTTGTCAAAAGCTGCGGCAACCGGAAACAGAAACAGGATGTCGACATCAAATGCCAGAAAGATCAAGGCGTAAAGATAATAGGATACGCCGTAACGGTAATCCCAGGCTTTACCGTAAGTTTCCATCCCGCATTCGTAGGTTTCGAGTGTCGTTTTTAAATGGGTTCTTTTGGGCCGAACAAACCAATTGATGATAAACGGCGAAAAACCTCCGATAAATCCTACAATGAGGAAAAGGAAGATATACATGTAATCTAAAAGTGCGGATTCCGTCATTTTAATAATCCTATAAATCCGGTCATTCAAGAACAAAAAAAAATGCCGGTCGAAGCATTTTTTTAAAAACCCACTTAATCAAAATTAATTAGAGAGGGATTCATATTTTTTTTAATCAAAATTGTCAAGAGATGTTTTCGATTTTTTTTTCAAACTGATGTCAAAAAAATCGAAATATTACTAAACTAAATAACGGCTTATACGGGCCATCCGGGATGGCTGCACGCTGGTCGCTTAATTTTCAAGCACGTTTTTAGCAGCAGATTTTGCCGGGGATATTTTCAGAATCACCGGGTGTTTCCACCACACAACAACAGGCTCCATCTCTGCCCAGGGCTGCGTTGATAACTGCTGCGGCACAGCCCACCCCGGCCTGCACGGTTAAGGCTTGGGTGGGGCAGTTCACGGCGCAAGCCCCGCATTCCATGCAGGAATCCCTGTCGCTGATCTGAACCTGTCCATGATTCATGCTGAGCACCGAATGGGGGCAAACGATTAAACACATGCCGCAACCCGAGCATTTTTCCTTGTCCAGTTCCAGAGTGGTGACATTTTTCAGATATATCATTTTATTCATTATTAAAAGATTTTCATTAATTTTCAGGCAAGAATCAGGTAATAAATCGTGGCCCAAGCCAGAAACACAATCCAACCACACCGGCGGTGATTTCAAGGGGAACGGCCCATTTCATCTCTTTTCTGACCCCTGAAAGGGACGTGTAAGTGGAGGCTCCGGTAAAATTCATGGCAAGATATGCTGCCGTCGCCGGAGCCAGAAAAAACCAAGCCAGGATTTCAGAGTAATCGTTTCCTATGTCAAGATATCCTGGGCTGAAAACCACAATCATCAGTGTCGTCAACAGGCCCATGATCAAACCTTTCTGGGAGAAGGCGCGACCCGGAATCCAGGGCAGAAGAATCGGCGTTAGAACCGCTCCGGCCAGTACTGCTCCCAGCAGATTGAGGACAGCAAAAAGGCCATGGCTCATTGCACCGTGCCAAAATCCGGAAGATGCTCCCAATCCTCCAAGGAGAAAAAAACCAGGCAGCATCACCAGAGACCATTTTAAAACACTCACCAGTTCCATAGGAATTAGAATGGCCCTTTCCCTGACAGGAAAGGTTTTGCGCCGCATCCCAGGTGTTGCCTTCAGACCGGCATCCAGAAAAGCCGGCAAATCAGCGGCCCGGATCGGGCCGTAAATCGCTTTGAAACCGGAGCGTTTTCTAACCGTGTATGCCGCAACACCGGGACCTGCCAGTTGGGGAAGAATGATCTTCCGGTGAGACACCACACGGATCAATCCGCTGAGTTCGATGCGTTGAACCAATTCGTCGGTCCCGAACGTTCCTTTTCCAGCAGCACACCAGACATTTATCCCTTGTGTGTTCAGAACCAGAATCCATGCATTCCGTCCGGGCAGGGCTTCTCGCAATCGGTCAAAGCTCATTTTGTAATTGGCCGTAACCAGAACCGGCGACTGATCATCCGGCTCACCAAGGGCATAAAGACCGGGATCCACGGTATAATGCATACGGCCCACACCCCAGCGTGCCTTAATACCGCCCCACCGGTCCGCCCACACCAAAGCGGAGGAAATTTTTGGCACGTCACCCATCGGTGTTCGGATGAAGCCGATAATAAACGGCTGTTTCATGTCGGGAAGGCTCACCCGAGCCTTTTCCTTTTGAGGTCAGCAACTAGGGGTTGACGATTCTGCTTGTCCGGGATCATGATGCGATCGATTTTTTAATAAATCAATGGGTTTTGGAGCCATGGCCTGGTCCTTTTTTCATTGGCTTAGGGTTTGCGCTAACCCTAAGACGCCGGATAATTAATCTCTTTAAGTGTGTCCCTGATCTTTTCCGGAGTGGCCGGGAAATCCCATTCAACGGTAATGCTTTTGTTCTGGGCATTGCCTTCCACTGAACCCACCCCTTCCAGTTCATTCAATTCATTTTTGATGGACATAACACAATGGCCGCATGAAATATTGGGTATCGAAAAGGTCTCTTTTTCCATGTTATGGTTTCTCCTTTTATTTTTTCCCAAGAATTAATACTACATTGTGGCGATGTCAACCTGAAAATGCCTTCAAAACGGCCCTATACTAAGGATAATATTAAAGGGGGTGCATCAGCCATGGTTATCAACTCTTATACGGCTGCTGACGCATGCATGACAGGAGCCCGAACGTATTCTGGCCGAATCGGTAAGGGAAAGAACACCGACAAAATTTTGTGGGTCTCCCTTATGGACAAACAGGCGGTGTACGTCGGAAAAAATCATTTTACGGATAGCGTTTTCTAAAAGTCCATTCTCTTCACACGAACTGACCGGTGATGACATGATGGTATTTGCCGGAACTTGGGGATCGATTCCGTGTTTATAGCTAAGGGCCAAATCGGTTTTAGAGACAACGCCACAGGGAATGTTGTTTGCATCGGTGATTAAAACCGCTCCAAAACGATATTTTGACAGTTCTTCCATAATATATAGTTGCACCGTTCGAAAACAGAGCATTATCTCCGGAACGGTTTGAAGAATTTCCAATTCATGAAATAAACAGAAACAAATTAATCGGTTAACATGAAATTTTAATTAAAACAAGGTGTAATATTACCCTGGAATTTAAACCCTGAATGAGACAGGAAACATGCACATCAATAGATGTGCCAAAGTCATCTTTTTAATTGACATGTATGCTACTATGTAGTACATTTCGAATTAATAATCATACAGAATGTTGTCGGCTGAATTAAAAAAATACGTCGACTTTATTATGAAAAAGATTGCCATTGGAGGCGGAACGTACACGATGAAAACAATGGGTATTGTATTAACTCTGATTTTTACTATGAGTTTATTTGCCGGCGGTTTATTTGCCGACACGGGTTGCGGGGCTAAATGCTGTGATCAAACAAACCCGATTGGGATGCACCACACCACGGACGAACAAATAGAATCATTGATGAATTGCCGTTCCAATATTCCTCAAATCCCTTGTGATTTGCAATCAAATCAAGTTGTTGAATTGCCGGAGTATGCGTTGGCTGCAGCCGGCAATTATTTTCCGAGTACTGTTGGATTAACCGGGGTTTTATCCGACTCCAGTATTGATAATAATGTTTTTAACCTCAATTGTTTTGTTCAAACGGTCTGGGAAAAATCCCAACCTCCTCCCATATATCTTCAGAAACAATCATTTCTAATCTGAATTTTACAGTAACCAGGGATTTCTTTTTTACAGCGACAAAGCCCCCCGCCCGTCTCCCAAAGGAGAGCGTTGCGGTCAGGCGTCATTTAGAATCGCGAAGGGATTGTACTATTTGGGCACAAATGGTCTCAAATTTTGCGACTCATCTTCAGTTGATAATTTCGTAAAAAGTCATGAATTCAACTATGGATGGGATTTTTTACGACGCCATTTCAGTTAATAACACCTCAAGCACAAATATAATTAAAAGGAGCAGTTCTCATGTCTAAAAAAGGAAGGAAAAAGAATATAGAAAAAATTGCAGCCAAAAAGGCGGCGGTTCTGAAAACTGATAAAAAAAGCCGTTTGCCGCTGTTTATGACCATTGCCGGAGTGATTCTTATTGCCGGAGCAGCAGCCCTTTTTATTTATAAGGGCGATAATAAAAAAACGGTCGTTGCATCCGCCCCATTAGCATCCGGCAGTACGGCAGTGAAATTCCCCGTCGTTCTTTTTCAAGACGGAAAAGCCCGTCATTTTAAACATGTGGACGGTAAATTTATCATACGTTATTTTATTCTCAAAAGTTCGGATGGCGTTATCAGGGCCGCATTTGATGCCTGCGATGTCTGCTGGCCCGCAGGCAAGGGGTATTATCAAGAGGGAGACCATATGGTGTGCCGAAATTGCGGCCGCAAATTTGCTTCGGTTTTAGTCAACGAAGTCAAAGGGGGCTGCAATCCGGCGCCTTTAAATAGAATCATGGAAGACGGTCAAGTGATTATCCGGATAAAGGATATCCTTGAAGGAAAGCAATATTTTAACTTTTCCGGAAAGGCTTGAAAATGACACTCAAAACCATAGCCATTAAAAATCTTTTACGACGCAAAGGCAAGGCAGGTTTCATACTTGCCGGACTTGTTATCGGCGTATCCACGGTGGTGGGAATTATGGCCTTTGTTGACGCCATGACCAGCGATATCAACCACAAGCTCGAAAAGTATGGGGCGAATATTCTGATAGTCCCCAGAACCGAAAATCTGGCACTTTCTTATGGGGGACTGGCGCTTGGCGGTGTTTCCTTTGAAATGAAAGAGATTCAAGAGATTGAATTGGCACGGGTGAAAACCATAAAAAACGCACGGAATGTTGCAGCCTTAGGGCCGTTGGTGCTTGGCGTGGTTAGTGTTGATTCCCATAAAGTTCTCATGGCCGGAGTGGATTTTAAAGCCGCCGAAATTTTAAAGCCCTGGTGGCATGTCCAAGGTGCCGTGCCGGAAGAAAATGAAGTGATTTTAGGTGCGGAGGCCGCACGGATACTCAACTTATCCATTGGCAGCAGAATAACCATAAAGGATAAAAAATTGGTGGTTTCCGGCGTGCTCCAACCCACCGGTTCTCAAGATGATCAGCTCATATTTACCCGTCTTGTGACGGCCCAAGCGATTTTCAATAAAAGTGGAAAAATTTCCATGGCTGAAGTGGCGGCGCTTTGTAAAGATTGTCCCATCGATGCCATGGTAAAACAGATCTCCGATGTTTTGCCGGGGGCCAAAGTGATGGCCATTCAGCAGGTTGTAAAGAGCCGTATGGAGACTTTGGCCCAGTTTAAAAATTTTTCCTACGGCATTTCCGGAGTCATCCTGTTGATCGGCAGCCTTGTTGTGCTGGTGACCATGATGGGCAGCGTAAGGGAGCGTACCGATGAAATCGGCATCTTTCGGGCCATCGGCTTCCGCAAAGGGCACATTATGAAAATTATCTTCATGGAAGCTTCTATTGTATCGGGCTTGGCGGGTATCATCGGTTATTTTACAGGATTCGGGGCAGCCAAGGCTGCGCTGTTTATTTTTACCGAAAACAATCCCGGAGATGTTCCTTTTAGATTCGAAGTGGCCGTCGGCGCGGTGGTGGCTGCCCTGATGCTGGGTTTGATATCCAGTGCATATCCGGCGTTTATGGCCTCCCGGCTCGACCCGAATGAAGCATTGAGGTCGCTGTAAAACGTATATACGAACAAACATTCTTATGAGGTATTAGATGAGTTATATCATTGCGAATAATCTTGTAAAAAAATATGGCGAAGGTGAAATAGCGGTTTCGGCGATAGACGGCATCAATTTTGAAATCGAAGAGGGTGAGTTTGTCGGTATCATGGGTGAATCGGGATCTGGAAAGTCCACCCTTCTCGGAATGATGGGAGCCATGAACGCCCCAACGTCCGGAAGCTTGATTGTTGATGATATTGATATATACAGCTTAAGTCAGGAGCAAAGGGCGGATTTTCGCAGAGAATTTCTAGGGTTTGTATTCCAGAGCTTTCATCTCGTGTCCTACCTGACCGTTATCGAGAATATTATGCTGCCCCTGGCAATTATAAAGGCCGGGAAAAAGAAAAAACGGGCAATGGCCGAAGCAGCAATGTATCAGGTGGGGTTGTCGGGGAAGGCGCATCGTTTGCCGAACCAGATTTCAGGCGGAGAAAAAGAACGCGTGGCCGTCGCACGCGCTATTGTCAATGAACCGCCGGTGCTGTTGGCCGATGAACCCACCGGCAATTTAGACACCAAAACATCCCATGACGTCATGGAATTACTCCATGGCCTCAATGACGAAGGGATGACCATCGTCATGGTGACACACAGCCCGGACTGCGCGGGTTACGCCCGGAGAATTATGCGGGTTGCCGACGGCAAGCTGGTGGATGATAATGTTAAATTAAGGAGTTTAAAAAGATGGCAAAAAAAAGAAAAAATCAAAGAACCGTTTCCAAGGCAGAGTCAAGCAATAGTGGCCGGCAGCCTTCCTACTGGATGATTGCGGCTGTGATATTTTTTTTCTTTTCAGTGGGACTTGTAGTGAAAATGGCTTTTTCTCCGGTTCCGGTATCGGGTATCGGTTCAGAAAACTATCAAAGCTATTCGAATGGTAATGCCGCCCTGGAGAGTCAGGTTCGACTTGTGGCCACAAATTTCAGATGCGCATGCGGCGGGTGCGGGGAACTTTTCTTGATTGATTGTACCTGTGACATGCCGCGAGGCGCATTAGAGGAGAAGGATTTTATCCGTAATAAACTCCAACAGGGCTTAACCGTTGATCAGGTGGTTAACATGGTGGAAAAGGAATACGGACACAGAATCATTTAATCCGCCTTTTGTTCCAATGACTTCAAATCCAAAATTCCGGATACCTGCGACTTTTGGGTATGTTGTTTATGAGAAGCGCAACTGCCAGCATAACCACTGCACCGAGACCGGCAGGTATAATTGCATAAAGGTAACCAAGATGATGAATTTTTTGACTTCCGATCACCGCAATCAATGCGGTGGCTCCTCCCGGCGGATGAAGTGTCTTTGTCGCGTGCATCACTGCAATCGCTGTTGCAACGGCCACAGATGCAGCCACCATCATATGATTGTGAAATAATTTATACATTGTAACGCCAATAATCGCTGAAATAATATGTCCGCCGATAAGGTTTCTCGGCTGGGCCAACGGACTTCGGACGGCGCCGTATATCAAAACAGCAGAAGCGCCAAAGGATCCGATAATCATGACAAGATCGGTCCCTTTAAAAATGTTATAGTTAATAAATGCAACCGTGGCGATGCCGAAAAAGGCGCCGATCCAGGACCAGATGATTTCAGAAAAACTTACGGCCGGAGGGCTCGTTGTCGTTCCTTTCATTTTTTTGAAATATTCCATGTCAAACATTACCTTCTTGTTGATTTTCTATGAAACAGGAGGATTTTACAATATCTGTTCGGGTTACAATTCCGATAAGTTTTTGTTCCGGATCAACAACCGGTGCTCTGTTAATATTTTTCTCTATAAAAATATTTGCGATTTCTGATGTTGGTACATTTTCATCCACGGTAACGGCAGGAGAAGTCATAATGTCTTTGGCTTTTTGTTTTCGCATGGATATGGCAACACATTCTTTACTTGTCAAACAGTGGGCGACAACGCCCATAAAAGTTCTTTTTTCCTTCACACCCATATGAAACAGAAAATCTTTTTCCGAGATGATGCCGACGACGCTTTTGCTATCATCGATTACCGGAATGCCGGATATGACATGGCGGTCCAGAATTTCGGCCACTTCTTCCAGGGATGTATTCTCTTCAACAAAAACGACATTTTTTGTCATTACGTCTTTTGCTTTGACTGAATGTCTCAGCCGATGGATGGCATGTCTGTATGCAAAACGATAAATTTCTTTAACGTCTCCGGGAGTAATGTCCAGATAGCCACTGATATTTCTCATGGCTTTTAAAATATCGTCGTCTGATATATCCAAAGGGCAGGATTCAACGAATTGGTTTTTCATTTGCTTATTCCAGTATTCCAGTGGTTAAATCACCTGTCGTGCATACCGGGAAACTTCTTTGTAAAAGCCCTTGTCATCACTTATTTCCACCCGTTTAAAAAACTCAGGTGTCCATTGTCTGAGATGATTCAGCAGAAAATCATAGTCCTGTTGAACCGGATCATGAACTGCAATCGTTGACAGCATGGCCAGAAACTCCAGTTCCACGGCAATGTGATCCGGCATTTCTTCGGTCTGAAAGCCGTATTCATGATAAAGATTTTTCACGTGTACGGTGGACGGCCCCATCAGGGTGCCTTCAAGGTAAAAGGAGCCATAAGGGGGACAGGGAACCTCCGGAAGCGCATTAATAAAAAGATTTACATAATTATTTTGAAGAACCAGCAACCCGTTTCCCTCCGGTTCCACTTCCCATCTTTTTCCGGCTATCAGTGATAATTTTCTCAAATCACCGTTTACCGGCTTTTTTTCAGGATAGCTGAAAAGCCTCGACAGTGCCTGAAGATCTTTCACATCGATTTTAAAAGTATTCATGCTTCAACCTCACCTGCGATGGGAAGTCGGTCGATGGCTAAAAGTACCACAAAGCACATAAGGGCCAGGACTCCCAGGAAAATGGTGACTTCGATACTGCTTGGGAAGTACTGCCATTTGGTTACAAAGGTGTCCATTAGCGGATCGTATTGCCCCGATGCAATGGGAAACGGCCAGTATGTATACTGTAATCCCAAGGGCTCGATTGAAAGCTGAATTTTATCAAATGCCGCCGGCATTAATAAAAAACGATGGGCAAATACCCCGAAGATCAAAAGGCAGCAGCATGAGATCATGGCAAAAGAACTTTGCCGCACCTTTTTGTTTAAAAGTAGAATAACTGCCGCCAGGGGGGCAAGCACTTCAAAAGCATGGGTCAGGCCATAGTCTTTAAATGTAATAGAGAGGGTTTCCATGGCTTCGTGGGCACCATACCAAGCATGAATTATGAAATCATTGTACATTAAAAAGATATGGGTAAAAAGAGCAGTCGCCATAATAATTGCCATGCTGCGATATGCCTCCTTGTACTGTTCCTGGAGACCATATGCCAGCAGCGCTACGATAAAGACTACAGCGGTCCCGGATGCTACGGCCACTGCTATGAAATCCGGGGCAAGAACCGCAGAGTTCCACCAGTCTCTGCCGCCCTGGGTGGCAAAAATCCAGGCGGTTATCACGTGAATACCTATTGCGGCAGCAAGGGAAAAGGGCGCTAGGCGTTTGGCCCAGAGTTCTGAAAATTCTTTTGGATTGTCTACTTTCAAGGCAATTTTTGTTAATGGCCCTTTAAAATCCGGAAGCATTAAAATATAAAGATAAAGCAGTGAAAGGGCGGCATAGAGGTTCAACACAATAACATCCCATATGAGAGGAGAATTAAAATTCGGATGCAAGATCATATTATAGATTCTGACGGGTTGTCCGATATCGGGTAATATTGAAAACATAGCGGCCGTGACATTGGCAAAAGCCGTCAGTGCCCCGATTTTGGCAAAGGGTTTTAAGCTTTTCACACCGAAAAGGTATATCAATGAGCTTAACACCAGGCCGCCGGCTGCATTTCCTACGAAAAATGCAAGCCCCGAGACATAAAGCCCCCATGAATAGGAATTTCGCATGTTTGTTAAAACAAGACCCTCTTTATCCTGATAGATCCATGCCATAAAGCCTGCGATCATCATAAGGCCGGTTACCAAAAAGCCGATTCTTTTGCTGTTACTCATTTTTTATACCTCCTTCCGCTTGGGTGGAAGATAAAAAACAGTGGGCTCTGTTCCCTTCTCAGGTAAAAGATTAAAACCGTTTTTATCCCGAATCATTTTTGAGACATTGCTGTCCGGATCATCCAAATCTCCCACATGTCGCGCTTTTCCGGGACAGCCTCGAACGCAGGCGGGGTCCAGCCCCTTATCAAGGTAATGAACACAAAAGTTGCATTTTTCCACCACCCCCTTAAAACGCGACGGCATGTAAACCAGCCTTCCGTTGAGTCGAAAGTCTCCGGGATAGCCGTAGGTATACCCGTTTTGGTATTCATATTGTTTCATTGTTTTTTCCGGATCTTCCCAGTTGAATTGACGGACGCCGTACGGGCAGGCCGCCATGCAGTAGCGGCAGCCGATACATCTTTCAAAATCAACCAGAATGGTGCCGTCGTCGTGCCGATATGTGGCGCCCACCGGGCAAACTTTTTCACAAGGGGCATTCCGGCAGTGCTGACAGTGAACGGGCAGAAAATATTCCCTCCCTTTTTCGGGGGGCGACAGATGGCGGTTGCTTCCAGGGGTAAACACCCGATTCCACCAGTTGCCCGGAGGTTGGGCATTGTGCTGTTTGCATGCTACAACACATGAGCGGCAGCCGATACATTTCTCAAGATCGATGACCATTCCTCTTTTCATACCGTTACCCTCCTCACGTCAACCAGGCATTCATTCCAGGCTGTGGTCGGTGTCCAGATGCCGGGGACAAAATAAATTTCATGAAGGGGTTTTATCCAGGGCATGGTGAGTGAATTGTATGACTCATTTTTTAAATACCTCGCCCACCATCCCTGTTCAAAAATTGCGGTGCCTTTGCGGCAACCGGGATCGATGGCAGCATATGCTTTGGTTTTTCCCCGGTTGTTATAAATTTCGACGAACTCACCGGGTTTGATATTTCTCTCTTTGGCATCGGCTTTATTCAGAAAAACCTTGGGTTTGTGTCCCTGGAGTTCATTGAGCCATACATTGTTGGAATGGGTGGAATGAACCCTGTATAAAGAGTTTTTGGTGACAAATCTGAGCCTGTATTTTTTCCGGGCGTCAGGGTCGGCCTTATATTCGGTTTCCACAAAGGTTTCTTTATGAACCGGAAGCTGTTCGCCAATTTTCAAAAAAAGATCTTCATCTTTGTAGAATTCAATCCGTCCGCTTTTAAGAAATTTAGCGGTGGCTTTTAGCGGCGGCGGATAGCTTTGGGGAGGAAACGGGACTCTTTCATGGATCTGCTCGTAAAAAGGTATCTGCCGGTCATCGGGGGCCGTGGAATGAAGACGAACCGGCTTTGTTTTCAACATGTCCAGGGTAATCCCTTTTGTTTCAAAGCCGCCGGTCTTAAGAAGTATTTCAATAATCTTTTGGGAGGCTGTATTTTCATCCAGTTCCGGAAAGAAATATTTTTCAAATTCCGGGTTCAGCCGTTTCGACAGTTCTCTTGCCACCCAAAAGGCTGTTTTGCTTTCAAACATTGGCTTGATGGCGGGCTGTTGAAGCTGAAGGTAGGGATGCAAAATGGTTGCGGTAAGTTCGTAATTTTCGTACCAGCTGGTGGCCGGAAAAACCACATCCGACCACTGGCAGGAGGTGGTCATGGAAAAGTCAAAGGTTGCCACAAATTCAATATCGCCTGATGTCGTTCTATCTTTAAGACGGTTGGCCATATTGTGCTGATCAAAGGGATTCCCCCAGCCGCCAACCATGGCCTTAATGCCTTTTTTCGGATATCTTTTCCCTTTTCCCTGTAGAAAATAAAGATACGGTACCCAGTTCAGTTTTCCCCCGGTCGGAAACCACCATTCTTTTAGATTAAACCGGATCCGGTATTGACCGGCATAGGAAGATATGCCGCCGCCGCTTTTTCCGATGCTTCCGGTTAAAACCGGAAGGAGCGCAAGGGCTCTGCCCTTGAGGTCTCCGTTATACCACTGGTAGTTGCTGGCACCGTATATAACATGAAGCGGCTTATTTGTAGCTGCTTCAATGGCCACTCTTTCTATCTGCTCGGCTGGTGCCTCAGTAATTGATGAAACTTTATCAAGGGTATATTCCTTTAAGGTCTCTTTGAATTCGCTGAAAACCGTTCGCACCGATACTTTGCGCCCATCCGTCAGTTCCACTTGGTATTCTCCATCGAGCCTGGCGTCGGAAGGATCAAGACGTTCGGGATTAAGAATGGTAAGCCCTTTTTCGGTGTACACCACAAAAAGATCTCGATAGTCCGGTATTTTCAGCCTTTCCCCTTGAGATACCAGGACCTTAACCTCCTTTGCACGAAGCCGCTTGCCGGTATCTTTCCGCACCAGAATGGGCATATCCGTAAAATCTTTTAAGAAATTCTCATCATACAACTTTCGATCAATGATGACCTTGGCCATGCCCAGGCCCATGGCGGCGTCGGTATCCGGTTTCAGCGGCACCCATTCGTCGGCTTTGGCCGCGGTTGAGCAGAAGTCGGGATCAAAAACCACCAGTTTGCCGTTTTTCTTGGCTTCCAGAAGGTGATGGGCATCCGGCAGGCGGGTTTGAATAATATTGGATCCAAAAACCATGGTATAGCGGGCATTGGGCCATTCCAGGGATTCCAACTCTTCCGTCTGAACGCCGAAGGTCATGGGCCAGAACATGGGCAGGTCGCCGTTCTGATCGTACCCGTGGTGGATGGTCCAATGGGCCAGACCGGCCATTCTCACAAAGGCGCCTTTATGAACATAGCCGGTTCCCGGAACTTGAACCGTAAGACCCACCGCCTCGGGGCCGTATTTTTCCATGATGTTTTTCAGTTTTTTAGCGGCATAGTCGAGGGCCTCTTCCCAGCTTGCTTTCCTGAATTTCCCGCTTCCCCTTTCACCCGTCCGGATCAGAGGGTATTTTATCCGGTCTTTCCCATAGACAAGATTCATCATGGAAAGTCCGCGAAGACAGCCACGAGGGTTGTAGCTTTTTTCCGGGTAATCGGCGCTCTGAATAAGAGTGGTCATGCGACCGTCCGTGACATGGACGTTATAGCCGCAGGCGCCGGTACAGTTGGGAGAACAAGTGGAACGGGTTACCGTCTCTACCCCTGTTTCCTGTGATGCCGCTTCAGCGCCTGCATAATTGAAAAATTTCATGTCCAGAGAAGTGGCGGCACCGGCCGCAAGGCTAATTTTCAGAAAAGAACGTCTGTTGAGTTCCATAAATACCCTCCTTACAACTTTTTTAAGAAGTCGCCTGTTTCTGGTTTTTATTGGGCGGCAGATATTTCCGCCGATAAAAGGCTATATTGAAGTCAATACGGATTAATATACGATCAGTTTGACAGGTTATCCAAACCAGATTGCCGGGAGTCAAAAAATAAATATGGATCTTAGGTTATTTTATAGAAAAGAAAAAAAGGAATTCCCTTGACTTAAGTCAAATTCGTCATTTTTTATTTGCACATGTTCACGGGGTGTATTCCCCCGCTTCACTCCGTCAATATCGTGACACAAGGACGCACACCCCGTGAACATGTACTTTTATTTAAGATAGCTATATTTTTTTTAAATCACAATGATGTTTGTCAGGCAAGATAAATTGATTAATTATCTATCCCACGGTGTGTCACAAAATAGCAATAAAAATTAACATTCCTAACAAAACTCCCAATCATAAGTCCCGAGGTGTTATTTCAGCAATTGAATAATTTTTTGATGGCGGTTGCCCCTTAGAAATGACTTGACACTGAATACCACAAAGTAATACAAGAAACCATCTCAAAAATGCATCTAACGCCCAATGGCTGCGTTCCATGCCTCCTTAAAATGCTCACATACTACAGGTTACTGCGCTTTTTTGTCGGCCTGCGCCTTACCCTTGAGCGTAATCCACTATTTTTGAGATGGCCTCTAATGATTGTTGCGATGGATCGTCTTGTAAGGTTTTTGCCATAATTTTTCAAGCATTCCGGCGGGGATTTAACATGGACAGAAAGGAATTTAGGCATTTTAGAAAAAGACTGGGGAAAACCCAGCGTCAGATGGCCCAACTGCTCGGTGTCTCCCTTAAGGCTGTGCACAGCTACGAACAGGGATGGCGCTCTGTGCCGCCCTATGTGGAACGGCAGGTATTTTTTCTGGCATCAAGATTACAGGAAAATATCAAAAACATAAACCCGTGCTGGGTGATAAAAAATTGTCCTTCTGACAAGAAAAAACAGTGTCCGGCGTGGGAGTTTAAAGCCGGAGATCTTTGCTGGTTTATCAGTGGAACGATTTGTGACGGAACCGTTCAGGAGAAGTGGGAAGAAAAAATGAAACTTTGCCGATCTTGTGATATATTGAAGTCGTTATTTTAGTCCGAATCTCACATCAATACGGATCTGTTTTTTACCGGTCAGTTGTTCCGGACCGATGTGAAAAATTTTCAAAATGGACCATTTCCATCTCTTTATCCAATGACTTTCCATCCCGATTAATCTGAATTTTAACGTTGCTTCCAATTTTACTGTAAAACAGTTCGAGTTTCAAGTCGGCCAACGATTTTATTGCCTGCCCCCCAAAGACCTTAATAACATCTCCTTCCTGCAACCCTGCTTTTTTTGCGGGGCCAATATGGCTAATACCCTTAACTTCAAGGCCCTGGTCTTTTTCTTCAACCATTATACCCAGTTTAGGTGATTTTTCCCCTTTTAGCTCTGTGGTTAAAAGTACATAATCCGCAATGCCGTCTTCAATTTCTTCATCCTGCACAACAACTTTAAACGGCTCGTGATTACGCCGATGCAGGCGCCCGGGGATTCCATATTTATGCCTGACATGGCCGTTGCCCGCCAGAATCACCAGTTTGCTTTCCGGGTTGTTTGCCAGAAACTTTTGGGCGGATTCCGCCATGCCTTCATCCCACAGGGTTTGCGCCTGGAAAAAATAATTAAAATCTTTTAGCTCCTTTTGTTTAGTGTGTATTGAAAATACGTTGTTCAAATCTTCCCGATACTGTTTGTTTGAAAAATCCATTTCAGAAGGAAGCTGTTTCTTTTGATCGTCAGGCAGGCTGTATATGCCTTCCCGTGCAACTTTTCGGCTGATATCTCTCTGGATATTGAGAGCTATCACAGGGATTTTTTGTTGTTTAAGATAATCGATGATCGGTTTATAAAGATTGTAATCGTACCCCCATCTGGTGAAATATTCCGATCTTTGTAAAAACTTGCGCTCATCAATCCGCCCGGCCAGGTATTCATCCAGTACCTGTTGAAAAGGCTTTTGAAACATTTCCATACCTACAGCCAGTTTATGTCCGGCCTCGTGCATCTTTTTAATAATTTGCAGCTGATTAATATGGTGGGCGAACCGGTCGTGTTGCTCTCCAACGTAAATAATGCGTGCGGTTGTGAGCTGGGGCATGATATCGTCGATAGTAGCCAGTGAATCGGGTATTACGGATCTGGTTGCCGGATGGGACAGAGCCGGAATGCCGTTATCTGTTTTGGCAATGGCCTTGAAGGTGTTTTGGCCCTCATCAAAGGCCAGCTCGGTGTATTTACCGTAGTGTGGTATTTTGCCCTGAACCGCTTGGGCTTCTGTTTTGCTTTTGACGTGTAACAGTGCAATGCGTTCTGATGAATTGAACGGGTTTTTGTAAACTTTCAGGCGCAATCCGTCTTCCGGGACAATCTGTTTGCCAAACAGTTTGTCTGCCAGAGAATTGTCATAGCCTGCAATCAGCATCGAATTTTCTTGCACCTGGGCGAATGTAAATTTTTCCGGTGTAACATAGGTTATATTTTCAACTCCCAGTGCGTCAATAAGCGGTTGGTAGGTTGAGCGCTGCAGGGATGAAATAACCGCCGTCAGCTTTTTTGCCCCCATTATCCCGGCCAGAACCGGCGGGATCTCCCCAGGGGCCAAGTGCCGCATGAGTGCGTAGTTCTCATCGATGACAACGGTATTGGGCGATTCTTCCAGAGTAAGGCTGATTTTTTCTTTGGGTGTTTTCATATCAACTGTGCGCATGGTTTTGCCGTTGTTCGTGTGTAAAGTGATGGGGATGCTCAGGGGATAAAATCCATCCTGCTGCAATAGGTCAAAGTTCAGCTTAAGTTTCCCCTGGGTCACATACAACTGTGCATTTTCAACACTTAGCCGTGGAATATCTTTTCGGGTGAGCCAGTCCCCAAAGTATGTGTACAGTTCTTCTCCGGTCACTTTTTCAAAAGCGCGCTGGATATCATGCCATGATGCATTACGAAAACGATTCTGCCGGATGAACTCCTGCAAGGCTGAAAAAAATGATCTGTCACCATAACGTTTTCGCAGCATATGAAAAAACATGGCAGCTTTACCATAGCCGATGACACTTTGGGCTTTATTGATACTGCTTTTAAAACCCCTCAACGGTATGACATTTTCTGCATTGACATAAGCGTTGTAATCCACAAGGATTTTTTTGCGATAGGCGGTGTCTTCGCTCTCCAGGGCGGCGTATTGATGATCCGCCAGATAGGTTGTGATTCCTTCTGCCCAATTGCCGGACTCAAAATCGATGTAAACGGAATTGCCAAACCATTGATGCAGAATTTCATGTCCCAGAGATGTCCGGACGATGAACGGCAAATTTACCACCCGGCTGCCCAAAAGGGTAAAAGTAGGCATTGAATTGCCTGTGGGTAAAATATTTTCAACAATTGCAAAACGTTTATATGGATAGGGGGTGAGCATCTTTTCATACATGGCCAGATATTTTTTTGTATAGTCAAGATAAGCATCTGCAAGATGGGCATCTTCTTTGAAGAAATAAGCTTCAAGAACAATATCGTTGTAGCGGTCTTTTTTTAAAATATAGCGGGTGGAAGCCGCCAGATGCAAACTGTCCAGCGGGTAATCGAACCGAAACGAAAATGTTTCTGTTTTACCGTGTTTTTCCACGGTCACGGAATCAGATTCCGAGATAGCAATAAAATTTTCCGGTAGGGTTACGGAGAGTGCGTACTCAACAAGATCATCCGGGCGGGGATACCAATTGTCGATTAAAACCACATTGTTTTCATCGATAAAATTAATTCCCTTTTCAGGGAACATTGCTTCATAGCTGATCATTATTTCTTTGCCGCTTGTCATTTCCAGCTTGATATTTTCATCAGCGGCACGGGGAACGTCATTGCCGTTGATTTTCAATCCCCGGAGGTTCCGAACGGACAGATCGATGCTCATACGGGTATCTGCTTTAAGGCGTCCGGTCCCCGTGATTTTCCGTTCAGCAGGATTTATATGAACATCAAGGGAGTAATATAGATTCGCACTCCAGCAGGTAACAGGCATAAAAATCATTAAAACAAAGACCAGTATTCTCATTATGGGCATGCTCAATTTCTCCAAAAAAATTATGAACAAACAGATGACTCAAATCTGGGTCATCCTCGATTTTTGCTCAATTAGGGTTACAGTAATATGTATTGTATGCAAGAGAAAAACCATTCCATAAAAAATGAAGCTTCCAGCAGTTAACCGGGGCGGAAATTTACTTCGTTGAACACGCCGGCGGGTAATGCGCGCCGTTTGCCGTTCGGCGAACCCTCCTGGAGCAAGCTTTAGAAGCATCCAAAACTTTAGCTCATTTTAGGCACTTCAAACTTCAAACTTCTGGACTTCAGCCTATCTGGGATAGTTGGTCCTGATAAAAATACGTCATCGAATTTATGAATTTGAGCACTTAGTAACCGCTACTGTTGCATGCTTTTTTTCAAATTTTCCACCAATTTTATAACCGGTTGTCCGGTTGGCGATATTGCAGCAGGATTTATTTTGACAAGTTCTTCCCATGCATGAACGGCACCCTCAAGGTCGTTTAAGTCATGCATAAGGACGATACCTTTGTTAAACCGAACGGTTTCATGGCCGGGATCGATCTTTATGGCTTTTTCAAATGCCTCAATGGCTTTTTTCGGTTGTCCGTTCCGGCGATACATTACACCCAGGTCGTTCATGACATCGGCATTGTTTGGGCTCAGCTCCAGGGCTTTACTGTATGCTGTGATGGCTTTTTCAAAGTTGCCGGAATCAAAATAAAGATTGCCCAGCTTTATCCATGTGGCAGCGTCATCAGGTGTTTCTTTTGCCATTTTTTCAAGTTCAAAAATTTGGACAGCGCTTTCAACTGAAGCACCCTGTTCTTTTTCAGCCGGCTGGGAAAGCATCGATTCCTGCACCGATGTGCCGGTTCCGGACTTATAAACGCCGAAAACGACACCCCCTAGGAAACCAACCACCAGAGCAATGGAAGCGACCAACCACAGGGTCTCCTTTTTAACCATTTTGCTGTCTGGTTTTATTTTTTTCTCCATACATCCTCCTGACTCAATTAAGCTGGAATTTCGGATGAATTTATCATGGAAGCACTAAAGTTGTACAAAATATGCTACACCGTGGCATATTCGTCAATATTTAATTAGTTTCCATCCGGAAATGGCCTTTTTGTCCAATTTCTGGGTCAATCTTCGGAATTCCTTGTGCGACGTACATGCCGTACGTCTCCGCGCAATTTCTGGATTTCCTTGACCTTGAACAAAAATTCACATTTCCGAATTGGAAACACCCAACGGTGCCCATCCATTCTATTATTAATTTTGCGGATGGGCATTAATTAGTGCCTGTCCGCACATCTTGGAGGCGCAATAGTGTGTCCATCTTCTGAAAATTCCCTTCCAAAGACGGCAAAAAAGCCGGTGCCCATCACACCAAATAAGAATGCAACAATAAAGTTGGTGGATGGATCGATCTGCCAGAGAAAAGCACCCCCAAAAGCTGCTATTGATACGATACTATCTCGCAAGAGATAATACAGGCCGAACATGGCTGCCTTACGGTTTTCAGGTGCAAGGTCCATGATAAGGGCTTTCCGTGTCGGCTCTCCGAACTCCTTGAGGCCGCGCAAGATGAAGGCAAATACCAGCAGGTTAAAGGATTGACAGAAGAACAGGACCAGTGGAAAGAACGAAAAAAACATAAATGTTATGACAATAAATGGTTTTTTGGTATTTTTATCCGCCAAATACGCCACCGGAATATACACCAGCATGGCCACTGTCATTTCAATGGCTGTCAGGATGCCGAAAGATAACGCCGTAACCGGTTCAGCAATGGTTTTCATGCACCATACCACTACGAAAGCATAGGGGATCTGTTCACAAAACCGAACCAAAATGTCTGAAATAAGTAATCGCTTAAGGGACGGGCGCATGTGATGAAAAAGTCTCAGCGGATTCTTTTCAGGCCCTCCGGATTCTTTTTTTGTTGAAGTTTTTGGCGGATCGTCTTCGATAAGAATTTGCTGGAAAACCGTTGCAAGAACAGATAACAGAAAGGCACAACCAAAGGCAGCCCGAACACCGTCACGCTCACCCCAGAGTCCGATGCATATACCCCCCAGGATCGGGCCCAGCGCCATGGGAATTCTTCTCACCAGAGAGTGCATGGAGACGCCCATGGTTCTCTTGTTCAAGGGGAGAACTCTGGCAATGAGGCTCATGGTTGCAGGCAAAGAGATTGCCGACCATGAAAGAAAAAATACCGAACCCAGTAAAACCGCCTGCCAGTGGGGAATCAGTATGACGATGACAAATCCGAACATGGCGATGAAGTTAAAAACAAGCAGGGCTTTCTTGGTGCCGATTCGGTCGGAAAGATAGCCCCCCGGGAAAGAATAGAGAGCGGACAAAAGGTTGTCGAGACCGTTGAGAAGGCCGATGGATAAAGCGCTGCCTCCCAGTGCGAGGAGATAAATCGGCAAAAACCTCTCGGCCATCCTCTCGCCCATACCCACAAGGATGACCATGCAAAGCAGTCCCACCGTACTTTTTCGGAGACCGAGAAAGTCTGAGATCTGGGACCGAATGGCCATAATACTGTTCCCTCGAGAGATGTTAAGCCATGATTGGGCGATCGTACGTGTTCACAGGGTGGGCTCCCCGCTTCACTCTGACATTTTCGCGTCCGGTCATTTCAATGACTTAGCAGCCGCGGCATTCCTGCCCCTCCGCGTTCTCCCGGGAAAACCGCAGCTTCCCCCACTACTTAGCAATTGAATTAAATAATGAAGCCGCTTCGCCAATATCGTTTCACAATGAATCCTATCCCGTGAACACGTACGGCAATCTTATATCGGCGGCGCGATGGTGACCAGCACGCGCATTTGGCTTGTTGCCCGGATGCCGTGGGGTTCGCTGATGTCTGAAATCAGAACATCTCCGGGATGAGCAGGAAATTCACTCTCGTCTTTCCCCAAAAAAACACCGTCGCCTTCAAGGACCACGATACTGAGCTGGCCTTCGATATCATGGGAATGGATGGGCAGCTCCTGACCGGCCTTAAAATTGAAATTCAAAACCTTAAAATACGGGGAGTCATGAACCAACAATCTTTTCATGGCCTTATCGCCAAAACCACCCTCCTTAAACACTTCGATCCTTTTTATCATGGCTGATTCTCCTTTGTTTTTATAAGTTGATATTTGATAGTTCCGTTTTGGATTCCTATCTGCCGAGTCTATGATGGTGTTTAATGCTTTATACAATATAACCTCCTAATGAGATTATATTTATAATACACCGGTGCAATTTGAAACACTCAATTTAGGATTAGTTACATACTAAATACCATTGTGTTTGTAGTTTGCATTGACTTAGATCAAATTCCTTAAAAATGCATAGATTTGGTTTCAAAGAATCTATCCGTTGACAATAATACTACAATGTAGCATTTTTTAATTGGTTGTCAAATGGGGCAACATGAGAATTACCACGGGCGGGGCTGAAGATTTTCAGGGATGCTCAACCTTTGAAGAAATGATTTCCCAGCCCTGATTGAATTGAAAATAGGCGGTTGACTTCTGGTGAAGGTTATGGTTGATTGCGTGTATGTCAAATAAAACTCAACTCGGCGATTTGACTGATTAATTTGGATGGTTTCTTAGAACGTCCATTCTCCAAAGAATCGAACCGGCTGAAGATCTAACCGTTTATATGGAGCATGCCATGGACAAAAATATTGAAAAGGAATATTTGCTCAAGGCGATTGGGGCTTTCAAACGAAGGTTTATTGTGGTTTCGCATGAATTTAAAATCCTGGCTGCAAACTGCCGGCCCGATGGGACAACCGAATCTGAAATTATCGGTAAATGCTGCCATGAACTCTTCTATGATCGATCCTCTCCATGTCAGAATTGTGCGGTAAAAGAGACCATTAAAGATGGCAAACCCACTTTAATGCCTAAGCCTGAAGATACATTGGATATGGATGAAATGCCGTGTTATTATGCCTATCCGATCTATTCCGGAGATGATATCGAAGCCTTTGTAAGCATGGATTTTGACATCCCCACCCGGGGAGGACTTGAAGAGAAACTACAACGCACGAATGCTTTTTTGCGGAATCTGATTTTTAGTGCCGTCGACGGTGTTATTGCTTCGGACATGGAAGGGAAGATTCTCATTTTCAATGAGGCCGCCGCCAAGGTTTTCGGCTATACCATAGATGAAGCACTCAATAACGTGAAGGTTCGGGATATTTACCCCGGAAAAAACGCATTCGAGGTCATGGAGGACCTCAGAAGCGAGGATCACGGCGGCAAGGGAAAACTGAGATCTTATCTGGTAGACGTCATCAGTAAAAAGGGTGAAATTGTTCCAATCTCACTCAATGCAGCTATTGTTTATGAAAACGGGCAGGAGGCGGCTACCATCGGTTTTTTCCACGATCTGCGCGAGCAACTCCGAATGAAAGAGGAACTTGAAAAGACTCAGATTCAGCTTCTTCAGTCGGAGAAGATGGCTTCTTTAGGAAAGTTGGCTGCAGGGGTGGCCCACCAGTTAAATAATCCTTTGGGAGGGATTACGCTGTTTACCAAGCTGATCCTGGAAGAATACGACCTGGAGGACGGTGTAAAAGAAGATTTAAACCGCATTCTGAAAGACGCCAACAGATGCCGCGACACGGTAAGGGAGTTGCTGGAGTTCACCCGGCAGACCCGTCATTTAATGCGGCCCAGTGATGTCAACCGGGCCCTTACCCGCACCCTCTTTCTCCTCGAAAGCCAGACTCTGTTCCAGAATATAGATATCGTAAAAGACCTGGATGCTTCCCTTCCTCCTGTTTATGGCGACATTCAGCAGTTGAATCATCTGTTCATGAATATAATTCTCAATGCAGCACAGGCCATGGAAGGGAAAGGGAAACTTACGATAAAGAGCCGTCTGCTTTCCGACTCCGAGCGGGTCTGCATAGAGATATCCGATACCGGTCCGGGAATACCCGAAGATATTCTTCCCCATGTATTTGAGCCGTTCTTCACCACCAAAGAAGAAGGGAAGGGGACCGGTCTGGGCCTCAGCCTGGCCTACAGAATCGTTGAAAATCACGGCGGTCATATCAAAGCTGAAAGTAAACCGGACGAGGGGACTAAATTTTTAATTGAGCTTCCCCTTGCGGCCAAAGACCTCGAAGGAGATTAAAGTGGAGATAGCGCCTGACGCAACAGCATTGGTCGTGGATGATGAACAGGATATCCGGGATGCCTCCGAGCGGATTCTCACCCGGGCCGGTCTTCGGGTTCTAAAGGCGTCCCGCGGGGATGAAGCGCTGGGTATACTGGAAAAAGAAAACATCGACATTGTTCTACTCGATTTGAAAATGCCGGGCATGGACGGTCTGGAGGTTCTCCGTCGAATTAGCGGCATATACAAGAAAATTCAAGTCATCGTTATTACGGGATATGCTACGGTAGAAACAGCCATCGAAGCCATGAAACAGGGGGCCTACGATTTTATCGCCAAACCCTTTGATCCGGATCAGCTCCGCATAGTCGTCGGTCGTGCCTGGGAGAAAATCCGCCTCACCCGTGAGGCTGAAGAACTGGAACGTAAAAGACAAAGGACCTTGTCTGATCTGGATACCGAAAAAAGCCGAATCCGTACCATTATCGAATCTTTCCCGAGCGGTGTTGTGGTAACCGATCCTAAAGGACGGGTGGTTTTGATGAACCCGGCCTTCAGGCAACTTCTCGGTCTGAATCCTGATTTGAACGCCGGGAGCCGCATAGAGGACTACCTGCCGGACGAAAAACTCTGTAATCTTGTAATGGAGATATCCCAGGGGAAACATGTGGACTTTGATGATATCCCTGATTATGAGTTTTCCCTATCAGATGAAAAATATTTTCTGGCCAGCGGGCAGCCGGTTTTAGGCGAGAGAAAAGAGTGTCTCGGAGCGGTTTTAAATATTGTGGATATCACCGCCATGAAGGTTTTGGATCAACTTAAATCCCAATTCGTGGCAAAGGTTTCCCACGAATTGCGTTCACCGCTTTCGACCATCCATGAACAACTGGCATTGGTAATCAAAGACATGGTGGGTGAAGACTTTGCACAAGACCAGCACATTCTTGCCCGTGCCAAGGAAAAGACCCGGGGATTAATTGCGGTTATTGGAGATCTCCTTGATCTGTCCCGCATCGAAGAAGGGATTATTTGCCAGGAACCCCAACCTGTCCGGCTCGAAGAGCTTCTTGAAAATATAGCGGATTTTCTTGAAACCTCGTCAAATAAAAAGAACCAGTCTCTTACGCTTGACCTTCCGGAAGATCCTCTTCCCGTACTCACCGCAGATCCCATTGCCCTGGAAAGTATCTTCGGAAACCTGATCACCAATGCCATAAATTACACCCAGGACGGCGGAGAAATAAAGGTAGCGGTCGATATGGCCGGAATCAATATCCGCGTGAGTGTCAGGGATAATGGATTTGGAATCGCAGATAAATATCTGGAAAAGATTTTTGAAAGATTTTACCGGGTCAAAGACGATAAGACAAGATACATTACCGGCACCGGTCTTGGGCTGCCCATCGTAAAAGGGCTTTTAGATTCCATGGGCGGTCTTATCAGTGTGGACAGCACCTTTGCCAAGGGAAGCCTTTTTACCGTTCTTCTTCCCGTCAAAAGCCAAGGGATAGTTAATAGTTAAAAAAGGTCCTTCTCCAATTTAGTTGGAGAAGAGGGTTCGAGGATTCCCCAAAATTATCCCTTCTTTTCGATGTTCTTCACGAAATATTCAGGTCATTACGTATTTTTTATACCTAATTCTCACCTAAAAAACCATCATTGTATTTCTTGCCGTTTTTGATATACGTTGATCCTATCTGATAAAATAATAAAGATTTGCACAAATCAGAATTCTGTAAATTACTTTCACAATTGTTCTGCAATTTACCATATATATTGAACTTAGCAGAAATTGTTCTGTAATTTTACCGATATATTGTTAATACGCAGAATTTTGAAACTTTGTATTACAAAGATTTTTTTCTGCTTACTCACTAGTTGTGCTTAAAATTATGCTAATAAATCTTTCATTATTAAGATTGCCAAATGGAAATTGACAGAAAAACATGGACTGAGTCTTTCCCAAAGGCTGAATTTCCCCCATGGCCTTGTCCTGGTTGTGCCCATGGAACTTTAATTGTTGACATGGAATCATTTATTACAGGAGAAACAGCCGAATCAATTTCTTGTGATGGTTTTTTTGAAGAAAGCTTTGCATGCCATATGAAATGTACTTATCCAGAGTGCAAGGGACGTGTTGTTGTGTGTGGTGCATCTTTTCCTATGGTTCTAAATGATTCAGTAGAAGGCATTATGAATGTTGACTTTTGCCGACCTACATACATTTATCCAACACCTCATATTTTTCCAATTCCGTCCAAATGCCCTGAAAATATAACTGGTGAAGTTATAAAAGCTTTTTCACTATATTGGTGTGATACAAATGCTGCGGGTAACCGTGTCAGGGCTTGCATTGAACTTTTAATGGATCACCTAAAAATCAAAAAAAGAAGGTTAACCAAAATAAGAAAGTACTGCTCAATATCTTTGCATGATCGAATACTTGATTTCCATCCTCAAAATCCCGATATTGGTGAACAGTTGCTTGCAATTAAATGGATTGGAAACACGGGAAGTCATAGTTCCGATTTGACAAAAGACGATTTAATTGACGACTTTGAAATGCTTCAATTTGTGCTTGATGATATTTTTGAACTGAAAAGAAAGAGATTAAAAGCAATGGCTAAAGGCATAAATAAAAATAAAGGGCCAGCCCGAAAACGATAGGAGGTTCAACATGGCTAAAAAGAGAGACACTGTAACCTATGAATTAAAAGATGGAAAAAAAGTTGTTTATAGAGGAACAACAAGTAATCCTGAAGAGAGAGAAGCCGAACATAAATCCTCTGGTAAACGTTTTTCAAAATTGACTGTAACTTCACGAAAAATGACTCCTGATGGTGCAAAGAAGAAGGAAGCGGAATCTCTTGCAAAATATAGAAAAAGTCATGGAGGAAAAAACCCAAAATACAATAAAGATTCCGACGGCTAACATTCATTTACTGGGTGGCGTGGAGTGAGTTGTGTAACTATTAGAACTGTCTGCGCCAATGAACAGCACAACCAGCCAATCAACCGGACCGCAAGAGGCGCGCGGTCCTGACAACCTATAGATTTCAAAGTAATTATGTGGCTACCCACCTTGGTATGGGCGGCCGGTTATCGCAAACGTTGGGCAGCATGAAGAGCAGGACTTAAGGGGAGGAGGGTCGAAATTAACACGTGGGAAATAGCTATATTGAAAATAATTGCGGCCAATGACGGAACGGCGTCTTTGAGGCATGTATACGGTCAACTTTCCAGCCATGTCAATTTGACCGACAAACATTATGAAATCACTTACAAAGCCCCTGCCTATCATCATCAAACGAGAGCACATGTTGACGATTTGTTGGATAGAGGAGAACTAACCCGTACCAAACGGGGCGTGTACTCCATTACTTCAAAGGGTCGGTCACGAATTGGGGTCAAGTAAGGTCAATCAATGAATTGCTAACATCGCACTGCACCGGCCGCTAAACAGCGGGCGCCTGAGAGTTAGCTTTCGAACAAATGAAGCAGATGAGGTCACGATGAAAGAAAGCCTTGTATCTACAATCAATGAGATCCGCAATAATAAATCAATCATAATATCAGACGAGGCCTCAATTAAGTCCGGTGTTGTTTTGCGGATATTATCTTTGCTTGGTTGGAATCCATTCGACGTTAATGAGGTAAAGCCCGAATATACCGTTGAATCTAAGAGAGTCGATTTCTCCCTACGAATAAAGGGAACAAATAAAGTATTTATCGAGGTTAAACGGCCTAGTGAGAGCCTGGAAACCCATCAAGAACAGCTTCTTGGTTACTCGTTCAGAGAGGGCGTGAAGCAAGCTATCTTAACAAATGGGATTACTTGGTGGTTTTATCTCCCATTGAATGAAGGCAGTTGGGAGCAAAGACGGTTTTTCACCGCCGACTTTTTGCAGCAAGATCAAAATGCCATAGAGGAAACACTAATTGGTTTGCTATCAAGGGAAAATATTGCGTCTGGAAATGCGCTTAAAACCGCTGAACATCTTTACAAGGGGCGCCAAAAGAGAAACATATTGCGGGATGCTCTGCCAAAAGCGTGGCATAAAATCCTGAACGATCCTGACGACCTCCTTGTTGAGCTTCTTATCGAGACAACTGAAAAAATATCAGGTTTCAGGCCAGAAATCGATGACGTCGAGAAGTTCATAATCAATATACAGAGATCAACAATTGCAAAACCGGTAACTTCGTCTCCTCCGATAAAACCAGTTTCTATTCAGTTCCGACGCCGAAACCTACATCTTATCCCGAAGGCAGTTATATAAATAAGCGGATCAGAAATTTTCAGCTACTTGGTAACACTTATAATCCGCGTACGTGGAAAGAATTGCTTGTTCTCGTTTCGGAAGAAATGTATCGAAGGCACAGCGCTGAATTTTCCCGCTGTCTTTCGCTCCGTGGTTCTCGAATGTCATATTTTAGCCAACAACCAAACGAGCTAAGCCAACCAATGCAGATTGCAGGTTCAAATTTCTTTGTAGAAACAAAGCTGAACTCAAACGCAATAGTCAGGCGAAGTCGTGAACTTATGGGCCTTTTTGGTTATAAAGAGAACGACCTTCAGGTAGCAGCTGAATAATATGCAAGAAATTCGAAAAAGCTAACAATGCAAATTCAGCCGACGCAAAAAGCCGCGTGGCTGATTTGGTTCGGCATCAAGCTTCTAAATTTTGTTGACATAAGGCACACATCGTGCTTAATGTTAAAGATATGAAATCGGATTATTACAGATGGAACTATGAAAAGAATCTAATACTTAAAGCTGAGCGCGGTATAAGTTTCGAACAGATTGTCATGCATATTGAACGGGGCGACGTTCTTGACGTTATGCAACATCCAAACCAAGCTGAATATCCAAACCAACAGATGCTTATTGTTGAAATAGA